>Ga0268298_10000229_pt1 | contig 73513 bp, 60 predicted proteins | sample WWTPWeurt_MetaG_FD_194462 | JGI IMG/M metagenome (GOLD analysis project Ga0268298, IMG submission 194462) | Activated sludge microbial communities from WWTP in Nijmegen, Gelderland, Netherland - WWTP Weurt | ecosystem: Engineered > WWTP > Aerobic digester > Activated sludge | place...
CCGCATTCATGATCCGGTCGTAGGGCGAGGCGTTGAACGGAGGGGGAGCGACCCCATGGCAGCCCGAGCACTCGGTCGCATAATCGGCGTGGGCCGGAAGGCAGACGAGGGTTGCCGCGACGACCAGCAGAAAACGGTATAGCCAGTCCCGGAGAACGCTAACGAGGGAGGGTGCTGAACCCGGAACCGACGACCGGCTGAAGGGAAGTCTCTTGGGGATGCGAGCAGCTCGCTGAATCATTGTTGTATTGACGGGCCCGGGTGCTGTCATCCGAGAAGTCTCGATGACAGAAAAATTTGCCGGATTGTAACCGAAGGTGACCAAAAGTTACGTAGGAGCACCGCGCTTAATCCCACAGGGCCGGATTTATGGCAAATCCGCAACGGCGCGGGCTCCTGAGTTAGAATTCAGGCTCGCTGTCGCACCGAAAACTAGGGGTTAACCATGAGCCGAGCCCGGCAAATTTCCCTCGCCGCCGCTCTCGTGGCGGGAGTGGCCATTCCGCTTTGGCTTTACTGGCGAGGAAATCGTCCGGCACCGCGACCGGACGCTGTTACCGGAAACGCCCGGGAAAGCGAATTGATTTCGGAAGCCCCACTGGCTGGATCGTTGCCTCACGCATCTCAAGACGCAGTCGAAGCGACCGATCCCCTTTCCCGGGCCAGGATTCTGGTCAGTTTCGGCCACCGGGACCAAGCCGAGTCGATTCTGGCTGCCGCCCTCAAGGGGGGCGAACTGACCGCCGATGCAGTGGCGGGGTTCTGGGCGCAATATGAAGTGGAAAGAGCGCGCCGGGCGGCGACCCCCATGGCCCTGGCGGTTAAGCGGCGTAAGGTCAGGGAGTCAGATCCGCCAGCAAAGCGGCGCGGACGGGCTCGGGAACGCTGATCCGCACCGGGTAGGCCGGATGATCGATGCCGGCGAGGAGCGGAGCGCCGGCGAACAGCGCCGACCGTGTCCCGCGGTCAGGTTCGAAGCGCAGGAAATGAACGGCGGCGGTCTTGTCGGCGGTCGAGCGGGGCAGATCCTCATTGGCGATGCTGCGCACCGGCGGGTGGCCAGAAACGCCTAGCCATACGGTGTCTTCAATGCCGACCATGCGGGTAAGGGCCATGCGCCGTTCGTCCGGGTCGGAGAATTCGATCATGAAGGTCGCTTTCCAGTTCTGACCGTCGGGGATCAAGGGACTATAGACCGCCAATTCCTCCTCGATGGCGGCGCGCTCGAAGATGCGCTCGATACGCAACATTTCCTGCACCTGGTACTTCACCGTCAGGAGCGATTCGAAATAGAGCGCGGCATTGGGGCCCAGGGCGAGACGGCGCTTGGCCTTGTGCGCCATGACCTCCTCGCGAAAGCTCGCGCGGATTTCTGCGTAGTGCTCCAGGCTGAAGAGATCGGCGCGGGTGAGGGAAGGCATCGTGCTTCCTCGATCAGAGGCCGTAGGCCCGGCGCAGCAGCGTCATGGGATGTTCGGGCTGGCGGCCGTCGGCCAGGGCGTGGCCGATGTGGTGGCCGGCCATGGCGCAGTCGCTGCCGAAATGATCGACGCCGGCGGCCTTGATCCTGCCGACTACCGGCTGGACGATCTTCATGGCGTGGTCGTGGAATTCCGCCTTCACGGCGTAAGTCCCGTCATGGCCGGAGCAGCGCTCGATCAGTTCGACCGCAGTGCCGGGGACCAGGGCGAGAACCTCGCGGGTCTTGGGGCCGATGTTCTGTACGCGCTGATGGCAGGAGGCCTGGTAGGCCACCTTGCCCAGGGGATTTTTGAAGTCGGTGCGCAGCAGATCGGCCTTGTGGCGCAGCATCAGGTACTCGAAGGGATCGAAGAAGGCAGCGCGCACCTTGGCGACGTCGGGGTCGTCGGGGAAGAGCAGCGGCAGTTCCTGCTTGAACATCAGGACGCAGGAGGGGATCAGGGCTGTGAGGTCCCAGCCTTCATCGACCAGGCGGGCCAGGATCGGGATGTTGGCCTCCTTCAGGGCGCGCACCGATTCCAGGTCGCCCAATTCCATCTTGGGCATGCCGCAGCAGCGCTCCTCTTCGGCCAGGCGGACAGGGATGCCGTTATGGATGAAGACGGCGGCGAAATCCTCGCCGATGCCCGGCTCATTGCGATTCATGTAACAGGTGGCGAAAAGAGCCACGCGGCCTCGGGTGCGCCCGCCGGGGATGGCTTCCCCGTCGCCGGTCAGATGGGACAGCCGACGACGTAGGGGGCGGCTGGCGAAATCGGGCAGCCAGGCGTCGGCGTGGATGCCCACCGTGGCCTGCAGCAGTTTGCGGGCCGGGCGGATGCGGTTGGCCGCATTGATCGCCTGGGCCACCACCGGGATGCCCGCCAGACTGCCTACCCGGTCCGTACTGGTGAGCACCCGGTCCCGCAACTTCACGTCCCCTTCCTTGAAGCGGGTAGCCTTGGCGCGCAGCATCAGGTGGGGAAAGTCCACCGCCCACTCGTGGGGCGGGACATAGGGACATTTGGTCATGTAGCAGAGGTCGCAGAGGTAGCAATGGTCGACGACCTTGGCGAAATCGGCTTTGGCGACGCCATCCACCTCAAGGCTGGGCGAATTGTCGACCAGGTCGAAAAGGGTCGGGAAGGCGCTGCACAGGCTGACGCAGCGGCGGCAGCCATGGCAGATGCCGAAGACGCGCTCCAGCTCGTTGTCCAAGGCATCCCGGTCGGTGAATTCGGGTTTCTGCCAGTCTAGGGCATGGCGGGTTGGGGCTTCCAGGCTGCCTTCTCGGATCGCGGGCATGACTCCCCCTCCAGACGGAAATGCGGATACCGATAGTGGAAAGGCCGCATTGCGGCCTAGGGATCAAGCGTCGAGTTCGCTGAGGGCTCTGGTGTAGCGGTTGGCGTGGGAGCGCTCGGCTTTGGCCAGAGTCTCGAACCAGTCGGCGATTTCGGCAAAGCCTTCCGCGCGGGCGTCCTTGGCCATGCCCGGGTACATGTCGGTATATTCGTGGGTTTCTCCGGCGACGGCAGCGCGCAGGTTGTCCGCGGTGGGGCCGATAGGCAGGCCGGTGGCAGGATCTCCGCAGGCCTCCAGATATTCGAGGTGGCCATGGGCATGGCCGGTCTCGCCTTCGGCAGTCGAGCGGAAGAGGGCCGCCACGTCGTTGTAGCCTTCCACGTCGGCCTTGGCGGCGAAATAGAGGTAGCGCCGGTTGGCCTGGGATTCCCCGGCGAAGGCAGCCTTCAGATGTTGTTCGGTCTTGGAGCCTTTGAGTTCCATGGTGATCTCCTCGCAATTGGGTGAGCGGCGGCCTTCCCTGCGGGGAAGACCGTAGCCTGAATCTAGTTCAGGCGGGGTCGAGGACTAATTGATTGTCACTATGCAGCCGATAGGGATTTTCAATCGTCGCGACGGCCGAAGTCGGCTCCCCCATGGCCGCCAATCATCATATTGACAGGGGGAGCCGGGTTCCCCATGCTCACGCCCGGTCTTCCGGTCCGAGGTCTACCCGATCGCCTCCCATGGCTGTCCCTACCGTTCTCTTCTTGCACCAGAACTTTCCCGGGCAGTTTCGCCATCTGGCCCGCCATCTTGCTCTGGATAGAGGCTGGCGAGTGGTGGCGCTGGGGGAAGCGGCCAATCTCGAACGCCAGACGCCGGTCGAAGGCGTGGAGGCTTATGGTTATCGATTCGCGCCATCGAAGCCCTCCGGCCATCCCTACCTCGCAGGATTGGAAACCCAAGTCCGCCAGGGCCAGGCGGTTCTCCGGGCACTCTTGCGGCTGAAAGCGCGAGGTCTGGCCCCGCAGCTCATCTGCGCCCACCCCAGTTGGGGCGAGGCCCTGTTCATCCGGCAGGCCTATCCTGATGCCAAGCTGATCGATTACTGCGAATTCTTCTATCGCAGCCAGGGTGCCGATGTCGGGTTCGATCCGGAATTTCCAGCCCCGGATATCGACGCCCTCTGCCGCTTGGGGCTGCGCAATGCAGCCCAACTGCAAGCATTGGCCGATTGCGACCGCATCTGGTGCCCGAGTCGCTGGCAGGCGTCCAGTCTGCCCGAGGTGTTCCACTCGCGGGTCGATGTCGTTCATGAGGGGATAGACACTTGCCGGGTAGCCCCCGATGCCGCGGCCACGTTTTCGTACGGCGGTCTTACCTTGACTGCCAAAGACAGCGTGATCACCTACGTCGCCCGCAATCTCGAGCCCTATCGCGGATTTCACCGCTTCATGCGGGCGCTGCCGAAGATTCTTGCCGGGCATCCCGCGGCACGGGCGGTCATCGTTGGAGGCGACCAGGTCAGCTATGGGCGTCCGCCAGCCGGCGCCCCGTGCTGGCGGGAAAAGATGCTGGCAGAAATCGGGGCCGGTCTGGATCTCGACCGCGTCGTCTTCACCGGCAAGCTCCCCTACCGCGACTATCTCGCCCTGCTGCAAATCTCCTCCGTCCATGTCTATCTCACCTATCCCTTCGTGCTCTCGTGGTCCTTGCTCGAAGCGATGGCCGTCGGCTGTGCTGTGGTCGCTTCGCGCACGGCGCCGGTGGAGGAGGTGATGCGCGACGGTGAGAACGGCTCGCTGGTCGATTTCTTCGACAACGAGGGTCTGATCGACCGCGTTTCGCAAGCCCTGGCCGATGCAGAAGTCGCCCGAAACTTGAGGCTCCAGGCCCGCCAGACCATCGTCGATCGCTACGATCTGGAGTCCATCTGCTTGCCCCGTCAGGTGGCTTTGTTCCAGGAGCTCCTGGATTGATCCGCGCTCGGTCCCTGCGGCGGCTGAAGGTTTCCGTTAGCATGGGTTCAAGGCCGAAGCATCCGCATTGCGTCGCCTTTGTCGACTGCGTTTCCGGTAAGGGCTCAAGCCCCCTTCCTTCGCGTAGGAGGGCTTTCACTTGGGCGGCCAGTTGCCGGTCAGGGACTGCAGCGGCGAAGGCGCCTTCGCGCGGCGTTATTCTTTTTCCGTACGTTCACTGATGAGGGAACCACCACCATGCTGAATTTTCTTGGTATCACCGGAAGCCTGAGGCAGAAGTCGACCAACCGGGGCTTACTGCGGACGGCCGAAGCTCACCTGCCTGCCGGGGTCACGTTTGCGATTGCCGATCTGTCGGACGTCCCGTTCTTCAATGCCGATCTGGTCGAGCGTCCTCCGGGGGTGCAGCGGGTCCTGGCACAGATCGGCACCGCAGATGCCCTGGTATTGGCTTGTCCCGAATACAACTATTCCCTCGCACCGGCCCTCAAGAACATTCTTGACTGGGCTTCGCGGGAAACTGGTAACGCTCTTCTGGCGGGGAAACCCGTCGCGTTGATGGGGGCCGGGGGCGGTATGGGCACTTCCCGCGCCCAGTACCACCTGCGGCAAGTCTGCGTCTATCTGGATCTTCATCCGCTCAACAAGCCGGAAGTGTTTGCCGGGGCCTTCTCAGGCGCCTTCGATCCCGACGGGAATCTCGTCGACGCGCGGATCACCGGGCTGGTGTCCGAGCAGATGCAGGCCCTGGCCGACTGGACCCACCGCCTGCGGGGCAGTTGAAGCAGAATCAGGCGGCGTCGAATCTGAGTGGTGGCATGTCGATACATTCGTCGAAATCGGCGTGCACCACTTCAGGATAACGGCGTTCGGGCAAACGGCGCCGCTCTTCCGAGCCCTGGGGGGGACCGGAGTCGTGTACGCGGCGGTCGATTCTCAACCGCCGCTCGGAGTTCGCATCGGAGAAAGACATGGGTACCTACGAGTATCCCAAAAAAATATGCTTATGCCACAGACCCATGCTTGAGACAAGGGCCGTTCCAAGCAGTCGGAACCCGGGTGCCGAAGCATAAGGCTGGCGGGCGTTTGCCAGGGGGCGTGCTGAAGAGACGCTGATGGGCCTCCGCGCCCCCGTCGTAGATCTCGCCAGAGCAGGATGCCTGGGATCTCTTCCTGCGCGTCGCACGCAGAGCCTGCTCCGGTCGCAAGCGAAGGATGCGATCGGGAAGGTGGGAGCAGGAGGTAGCTTCGCAATTCGGCTGCGGCACCGGGGCAATTGATTTATCATGGCTCGGGGTCCGGGAAGGTGAGTGAGGTAGCCGATGTTTCCTGATGCAACCTTCGATCATGATGGAAACTCCAGGCTGGGCGCGGCAGACCGAGCCTGTGGGTCTCCTGGCGCAGATCTGGTGCGCGTCGGCAAGCGGGCGATATGACAAAGCTCTTCGATCTGCGAACCCTCGCGGGCCGGATTGCCCTATTGCTGGGCGCCTGCGTCGGCGGCGCGATTCTTTTCCTGGTTTGGGTATGGTATGAAGGAATTCCCGCCTTCGGGATCTCCGGTGCCCGAGAGATTCACCTCCAGGATGCCCTGAACACCCAGGAGTTGTTGGCCGACACCCGGGTCGAAGCCACCTTGGCTCGCATCGGCGAGCGCCGGGGAGACGCGCTGACGGTAGCTGAATCGGAAGCGTTGCGTCAGCGCTTTGCAGACCTCAAAGGGCGACGGGGGCGGGAACGCCTGCAGGACTCCGTGGCGGGCAGCTTCCGAGCGCTGCATCGTGCCTACCCGGATCGATACCTGCGCCTCCGTCTGGTTGATCGTGCATCGCGCCGCATCCTGGCCGCCAGCGATCCGGGCGAGGTCGGGGCACGGGTGGCAGCCTTGCCGGAGGCGGATCCCGAGCTTGTGCCGGGGACACAATTGATCTGGCTGGACGCAGATTCAGCGGGTAAGCCACTGGTCATCGCCACGGCGATGGCCGGTGGCCGTCGCGGTGGCGACGCCTTTCTGCTGCTTTACGTTGATGTCGCCAATCTGCTGGGTGGCCTGTCCCGTAGCGAAGAAGCGATTCTGGGATTGGCCGGAAGCCTGACGGTCTACGACTCCCGGGGCCAGGCTCTGGCAACTTTCGGCAAGGGACCGCGGATCGGCGGTCCCTCCGACGGAGCCGCGGGGAGTCCTTCCCGCTCGGGAATCCCTGCCGGCGATGGCAGCAGCCGGGCGGATCTGGTCACCCTCAGAGGGATTGCGCTCGGGGCAGGCGAAGTCTGGTCCCTTGAGGTCCGCCGAGACCGCAACGAGGCTATGGCGAAATCTGAACTCATGTTTCGACGGGGCCTCTATTTTGGCTTGGGCTATTTTCTCTTGACGATGATCATCGTCGCCGTCGTTGTCCATCGGGCGACCGCTCCGGTGCGGAGCTTGGCCGTAGCAGCGCGCAGCTTCATGACTGGCGATCTCCGGGCGCGGATCAATATGCCGGACAGTCAGGGGAGTGTGGAACTGAGGACACTCGCCCAGACTTTCAACGATCTTGCCGCAACCGTGGCGAATTGGAACGAGTCGCTTGCCCGGGAAGTCGCGGCCCGCACCGCCGAACTCCAGCGGGAGCGGGACCTGAATCAGCGCTACCTCGATGTGGCCGGTGTCCTCATCCTCGTTCTGGATCGCCAGGGCAGGGTACAGCGCATCAATCGCGCCGGGTGCCAATTGCTCCACGCCGGGGAAGAGCAAGTGGTCGGTCGGGATTGGTTCGAGGAATTCATTCCCGCGGAAAGCCGCGAAGCCCTGCGGAAAGGCTTCACGGCTGCCATGGCGGGAGAGACCCAGTCCCGACGGCTTGAGCGCGGCGAGGTGCGCACCTGCTTCGGCGTGGTGCGTACCCTGGCTTGGTTTGCCGTTGTTCTCAAGGATCGGGCCGGTACGCCGGATGGGCTATTGGCTTCCGGACTCGATATCACCGAGAGCCTGGAAGTGGAACGACGGCTGGCTTCTTCGGCGCAGGAAATGAAGAAGCTCACACTGGCAGTCGAGCAGTCGCCCATCGGCATCATCGTTACCGACACTGCGGGGGTGATCGAATACGCCAATCCGGCGTGCGAGGCGAGCAGTGGCTATTCCGCCGCCGAGCTCCACGGGCAAACGACCCGGGTTTTCAAATCCGACGCGACGCCCCCCGAGGTCTATCGGGAGCTGTGGGAGACGATTTCGGCGGGCCGGACTTGGTACGGCATTCTCAGGAACCGGAGGAAGGACGGCAGCTTGTACTGGGTATCCTTGAGAATCTCCCCGGTAGTCGATGCAAGCGGCACGACGACCCAATATCTCGCGATCCAAGAGGACATCAGCGAGCGGCACGCGGCCGAAGAAGCCGTGGCGGAGCGGGAACGGCTCTTGAGTACGCTGTTCGATGCTTCCAGCGTGGGCATTTTCCTCGTCGATGCGAGTGGACGCATCAGCCACGCCAACACCCGCATGGGGGAACTCTTTGCGACGACTGCTGAAGATCTGGTGGGCCATGAGTATGTCAGCCTGGTGAGCGCGGAAGAGAGGGACATCAGCCGCACGAAAATGCTCCAATTGATGGCCAGTCAAGTCGATAGCGTCGATCTCGAACGGCATTACCTGCGCCGAGACGGCACTTTTTTCTGGGGGCGGCTGACGGGACGGCGCCTCTTGGGTTCCCAGGGAAATGCCCTGGGATTGGTCGGTGTCATTGCCGACATCTCGGAGCGCAAGGCGGCGGTAGAGGAATTGTGTCGGCACCGCGATCACCTGGAGGAACTCGTCGCCGAACGCACCCGGGAGATTGCGGATCTCAACGCCCGGTTGGCTTCCAGGGCTCAGGATGCCGAGGCCGCCAATCGCGCCAAGAGTACCTTCCTCGCCAATATGAGTCACGAAATCCGCACTCCGATGAACGCCATCGTCGGATTCACCCACTTGCTGCAGCGGGCGGTAGACAATCCCGCACAACGGGAAAAACTGGACAAGATCGCCAGTTCGGCGACCCATCTCCTGGAAATCCTCAACGATATCCTCGATTTCTCCAAGATCGAAGCCGGTCGATTGATCCTGGAATCGACGGAACTCCGCGTTCCCGCCGTCATCGATGGCGTTTTGGCCTTGTTCGCCGGCCGGGTCGAGGCCAAAGGACTTGTCCTGGTTGCCAAGGTGGCGCCGGAACTCGCCGCGAATACCGTTTTGCTGGGAGATCCCACTCGATTGTCCCAGGCCCTGATCAATTATGTCGGCAATGCAGTCAAATTCACCGAGAGTGGCTCGATCACCGTGAGCGCCAGGGTCGAAGCCGATGACGAACAGGGCGTGCTGGTTCGATTTTCCGTGACCGATACCGGGATAGGCATCCCTGCCGAACATTTGCCGCGCTTGTTCCAAGCGTTCGAGCAAGCGGACGGTTCCACCACGCGGCGCTACGGTGGAACCGGACTGGGTTTGGCCATTACCCGGCGGCTTGCCGGTCTCATGGGTGGACAAGCGGGGGTGGAGAGCGAGCCAGGGAAAGGGAGCAACTTCTGGATGACCGCTCGATTTGGCCGGAGCGTGGCTTCGGTGGCAAAAGTGCCCCAGAAATCCGCGGTGATCGAAGAGCGATTGCGCAATGAGCATGCAGGGGCTCGCGTGCTCCTGGTCGAGGACAATCCGGTCAATCAACTGGTCGAGTCGGCCTTGCTGGAGGAAGTGGGCCTGGCGGTGACCCTGGCCCGAGATGGGGCCGAGGCGATAGAACTGGCGAAGGGAGGCGTGTTCGAACTGGCCCTGGTGGATATTCAGATGCCGGTCATGGACGGCCTGGAGGCTGCCCGCGTGATTCGGCGCCTGCCCGGGTGGGATGCGGTTCCCATTGTCGCGCTGACCGCCAATGCCTTTGACGAGGACAGGCGCCGCAGTTTCGAAGCGGGTATGGACGATTTTATCGGCAAACCGGTCGATCCCGCGCTGCTCTTCGCCCGCATCCTCCACTGGTTGGAAGGTGGCCGGGGCGGCGGTCAGGGCGCGCTGCGCGATATCCTTTTCCGCATGGAACGTTCTTTGGAGGCGGATGGCTTCGAGGCCTACGGACTCTCGGCAGAGGCCGAGGTCCTTCTGATCCAGGAATTCGGTGACGAAGGTTCGGCTCTGGTTCGCCATATTCGCGCTTTCGACATTGACGAGGCACTCGGGGCCGTCAGGGCCGCTCGAGAGCGCTTGGATCAGGAGTCCCGCTGAGGTCGCTGTGCCGCTCCGGGTAAACCGCGGGTCTTTCCGTGGCCGGTTTATAGCATCATTGTGCGAGGAGGATTTCCCATGACCCAGATTAACCACCCCATCGCCGCATCCCTTGCCGCCGCCAGCGACAGCGGCAAGATCGTCTCGGCGAGGGAGGCGGTGCGATTGATCCGGGACGGCGATACCGTCGCGACAGGAGGATTCGTCGGGATCGGTTTTGCCGAGAACATTGCCGTCTCGATCGAGTCGCTTTTCCTGGAGACACGCCAGGCCGATCCCGAGGGCGTCGGCCATCCCCGCGATCTGACCCTGGTGTACGCGGCCGGTCAGGGCGATGGCAAGGACAGGGGCCTCAACCACTTCGGCCATGACGGATTGGTGGCCCGGGTGATCGGCGGCCACTGGGGATTGGTCCCCAAGCTCCAGGAGCTGGCGGTGTCGGGTCGCATCGAGGCCTACAATCTGCCGCAGGGGGTAATTACCCATCTTTTCCGCGATATCGCCGCGGGCAAGCCGGGAACCCTCACGCGGGTCGGGCTGGGTACATTCGTCGATCCCCGCTTCGGTGGCGGCAAGCTCAATGCGCGCACCACCACGGATATCGTCCGCCGGATGGAGGTGGATGGCGAGGACTATCTGTTCTACAAGGCCTTTCCCATCCATGTGGGAATCATTCGCGGAACCACTGCGGATCCCGATGGCAATGTCACCATGGAAAAAGAGGCTCTGACCTTGGAAGCCCAGGCCATCGCGATGGCCACCCGAAATTCCGGAGGGATCGTCATCGCCCAGGTGGAACGAATCGCCGAACGCGGGACGCTCAATGCCCGCCAGGTCAAGATTCCCGGCATCCTGGTCGATTGCGTCGTGGTGGCGGAAAAGCCGGAATACCACATGCAGACTTTCATCGAGCAGTACAGTCCCGCTTTTTCGGGCGAACTCCGGGTTCCCATGTCGGCAGTACCGCCCATGGCCATGAGCGAGCGCAAGATCATCGCACGAAGGGCGGCCCTGGAGCTGGCCGCCAACGCGGTGGTCAATCTGGGCATCGGCATGCCGGAGGGCGTTGCCAGTGTCGCTGCGGAGGAGCGCGTCATCGACCTCTTGACCCTCACGGCCGAGCCCGGCGTGGTGGGCGGCATACCCGCCGGTGGCCTCAATTTCGGGGCGGCGGTGAACACCCAGGCAATCATCGACCAGCCGAGCCAATTCGATTTCTATGACGGTGGCGGCCTCGATCTGGCCATCCTGGGGCTCGCCCAGGCGGATCGCGAGGGCAATCTGAATGTGTCCAAGTTCGGGCCGCGGTTGGCGGGGGCCGGCGGGTTTATCAATATTTCCCAGAACGCCAAGAAAGTCGTTTTCGTCGGCACCTTTACCGCTGGCGATCTCGAAATCGGCGTAGAAGACGGAAGATTGCGTATTCTGCGCGACGGCCAAGCAAATAAATTCGTCATGGAGGTCGAGCACCGGACCTTCAGCGGTGCACAAGCCATCAAGTGGGGAAGGGAGGTGCTCTACGTCACCGAGCGTTGCGTCTTCCGCCTGGTTCCCGAGGGCCTGGAATTGTGCGAAATCGCTCCAGGCGTCGATCTTCAACGGGACATCCTGGATCGGATGGATTTCGTGCCCCTGATGCCGAAGCCGCCGGTGCCCATGGACGAACGCATTTTCCGCGACGAGCCCATGGGGATGCGCAGCGGCTTGTTGGAAATCCCGCTCGAAAGCCGCTTGTCTTACGACGCCAGCCAAAACGTCTTCTTTGTGAATTTCGAGGGCCTGGCGGTGCAAAGCGCTGCCGATATCGAGCGTATCCGGGCGGCGGTCGAATCCCGACTGTCACCACTGGGCCATAAGGTCAGAGCCATCGTCAATTACGACCGGTTTTCCGTCCTTCCTCATCTAGTCGAACCGTACATCGCCATGGTCAAGGCGATCACCGAACGCCACTATCTTGACGTCACCCGCTACGCTCGCAGCCCATTTCTGCGCGTGAAGCTTACGGAGGCCTTGACTAAGCAGAAGGTGATAGCGCATCTTTACGAAACTAAGGACGAAGCGGTCAGCCATCTTGCGATAAGCTGAATAAAAACACAGTCCATTACATTAAAGGGGGCCGATGGAGGCCCTTTTTTTATTGCGGCAAGTGCGGGGAAGAAGAATGGCACTGGGGGCATGGACCCGCTGGGCTCGTTATATTTCGGCCTGGGTCGGCGTATTGGCGACCGTCGGGGCGCTGGCCGTCGACGGCGGTTCCGAGCGGGAACTGACCGTCGTAGCGGATGACAACTACCCTCCTTACCTGTTCCGCGACGAACAAGGCAATCTCCGCGGCTACGTCGCCGATCTCTGGCAGCGCTGGTCTCTGCGTACCGGTGTCCGGGTCAACCTGACCGGTAGCGACTGGGCCACGGCCCAGGCCGAGTTCCTCGCCGGCAAAGGACAGGTGATCGATACGATCTTCCGGTCTCCGGAGCGGGGCGAGCAGTACGATTTTTCCCCGCCCTATGCATCCATCCCGGTCAATATCTACGTGCATCGCAGCATCGGCGGAATCGTCGACGCCAAGTCACTGCGAGGCTTTGCGGTCGGAGTCAAGGCAGGCGACGCCTGTAGCGACCGCTTGACTGCCCAGGACGTCACAGGACAGGTCAGCTTCCCGAGCTACGGCCGTCTCGTTGAAGCCGCAGCCAGCGGGGAAATCAAGGTTTTCTGCATGGACGGTCCACCAGCGGACTATCTCCTATACCGGGCCGATGCCCACCGTCAGTTTCGGGCTGCGTTCTCCCTGTTTACCGGACAACTGCACCGGGCGGTTCGGACCGGCGACCAACCCACCCTGGCCCTGGTCGAAAGCGGTTTCTCCCGCCTTGCTCCCGACGAAGTTCGGGTTCTTGAGGAAAAGTGGCTGGAAACGCCCATCAACCTTGAACCGCTGGAGAGAAACCTGATCTGGGGGCTGCTCGCCGCCGGTTTGGTCGGTGCCCTGATGCTCATCTGGGTGGGTCTCTCGCGGCGCGAAGTGCGGCGGCGTACGGCGGAATTGGAGCGGGAACGCGGATTCCTGAGGACTCTGGTCAATACGCTGCCCGATCTCATCTGGCTCAAGGACCCGCAAGGGGTTTATCTCGCCTGCAATCGCGAATTCGAACTTTTCTTCGGCGCGGCCGAGACCGATATCGTCGGCCGCACCGATTACGATTTCGTTCCCAAGGAACTGGCCGACTTCTTTCGCGCCAAGGATCTGGAAGCAGCAGCCCATGGCCGGCCAAAGGCCAACGAAGAGCAAGTCACCTATGCCAGCAACGGGCGCCGAGTTCTGCTGGAAACGGTCAAGACCCCCATGTTCGATTCTGTCGGCAATCTGATCGGGGTGCTGGGTATCGGTCGTGATATCACGGCCCGCAAAGCGGGGGAGGAGTCCCTGCGCCGTAGCGAGGAGCGCTATCGAAGCCTCTACGACAGCATGCTCGACGGTTATGTGCGGATGGACGTGGACGGTCGCATCGTCGAGAGCAATGCCGCTTTCCGCGGGATGCTGGACTACGCTGAAGACGAGTTGACCCGGCTCAACTATCACGACATCACGCCATCGGGATGGACGGAGGCGGAAGCCGAAATTATCGACGAGGAGGTGCTCACCCTGGGCCACTCCGGGATCTACGAGAAGGCCTTTCGGCGCCGCGACGGCATCGAATTTCCGGTCGAATTGCAGACCTATCGCCTCAACGACGAAGACGGCAATCTGCTGGGGACCGCGGCCATCGTCCGCGACATCTCGGAGCGCCGGGAAAACGAGGAGACACTGCGTCTTTGGGCGAGTGTCTTCGCGTCGGCGGGGGAGGGTATCGTCATCACCAACCCGGCCGGCGAAATCGTCGCCGTCAATCGCGCTTTTACCGTCATTACCGGGTATCCCGAACTTGAAGTCATCGGTCTCAATCCGCGTTTCCTGCGCTCTGGCCGCCACGATGCCGAGTTCTACGCTGCCCTCTGGTCTGCCTTGGAACTCACCGGACAATGGCAGGGCGAACTCTGGAACAAGCGTAAGAACGGGGAAATCTATCCCGAATGGCTGACGATCAGCTCGGTACGCGACCGCCAGGGCCGGCCGACCCATTATGTCGCGGTGTTCAGCGACATCACTGCGGTCAAGGAATCCCAGGACGCCCTCTATCATCTGGCCCACCACGATCCTTTGACGGGGCTTCCCAATCGCACCCTCCTGCGCGACCGGCTGGAACACGCTCTAGAACGGGGGCGCCGCGATCGCCAGGGAGTGGCCGTGATTTTCGTCGATCTGGACCGGTTCAAGCAGATCAACGACACCTTGGGCCATCCGGTGGGAGACGAAATCCTCAAGCTCGCCGCCCGCGCCATGGCAGCTCAATTGCGGGCCAGCGATACCATCGCCCGGGTCGGCGGAGACGAATTCATCATCGTTCTGGAAAAGGATGTCTCCTCCTACAGCGTGTCGACCGTGGCTCGCAAGCTTGTGGAAATCTTCGGTCATCCGTTCCCCGTCGCAGGACGCGACCTCTATTTGACCGCCAGCCTGGGAATCGGCCTCTTCCCCAAGGATGGCGAGGACCCGGACACCTTGCTGCGGCATGCCGACCTCGCCCTCTACAAAGCCAAGGAACTGGGTCGCAACAACTACCAGTATTACGAACCCTCCCTGGGAGCCGGAGCCCTGGAGAGGATGACCCTGGAAAACGCCCTGCGCACCGCCCTCGAGCGGCGTGAGCTCTACCTTGTGTACCAGCCCATGTACCGCCTTTCGGACCGCCGGTTCGTGGGAGTCGAAGCGCTGCTGCGCTGGACCAATCCGGAACTGGGCGACGTGCCGCCGGCTCAATTCATACCCGTCGCGGAGGAGATGGGGTTCATCGTCGAATTGGGAGCCTGGGTTCTGCGCGAAGCTTGCCGGCAGCTTGGGGCGTGGCGCTTGGCTGGTTGCGAGGTTCCCCGGATGGCGGTGAATCTTTCGGTGCACCAGCTTGAACGGGAAGAGCTGGTCACCGACGTCGCTGATTTATTGACCGAGTGGGGTCTGCATCCAGGCGAATTGGAGATCGAGGTGACCGAATCGACCCTGCTGCGCCAATCCGGACCGGCGCCCGAGGTACTCGAAGGCCTCAGGCAACTGGGGGTCTTCCTGGCGGTCGATGATTTCGGTACGGGGTATTCTTCTCTCTCCGCCTTGCGCCAGATGCCCGTCAATCGCCTGAAGATCGACGCCTCCTTCGTTCGTGACATCGGCCGCGATCCCAACGACGAGGCGATCGCCCGCGCCATTATCGCCCTCGCCCATAGCCTGGGACTCGAGACCGTCGCCGAAGGGGTAGAGCGGCGCGAACAGGCGGTCTTCCTTACCGATGCCGGGTGCGATATCGTGCAAGGCTATTTCTACGGCCGGCCAATGCGCCCCGAGGAAGTCGTCGGCAAGATTGTCGAAGCGAATTGAAGGTCGTCGGCCGCCGAGCCTTCGCGAGCCGGAAATTCTTCACAAGATGGTCATCTTCGAGCTGGAGAATATCGCCCGATGGGCTAAACAGTAGATATGCCCAGCAGCGATTCCGGCGCGGGTCGGAGACAACCGAAAGCAGCGAAGATGAAAAACAAGCTTCAACATTACGTCGGGCGTATCGTCCGGCTCAAGAAGGCCACCTTTCTTAAACTCGCCGAGAAGGCCGCCCGTTCGGGTGAAATCCTTGAGAACTGCTTCCTCGTCGGAGCGGTGAACCGAGGAATGCGCCAGCTGATTTGTTACGGCGGCAACATGCGCGTGACGGTTTCGGTGTCTGATATCGTTCTGGTTTGATTTTTGGTCCTTGGGATTTTGATCTGCCCCTATCGGTCGGCTATGCTTAGGATGCCGCGTTTCGGAGATCGCCTTGCCCGCTCGATCAATTCGCCGGATTTTCACCGGATTCCTTTTGACCAGTGTTTGTGCCGGAGCCTGGGGTAGTCCCCTGGACGCCCCGGAGTCCATCGGCATGCGCTCCTTGGGTGGAGGAGTGTACGTCGATCCGGCGATGCCCGCCGAGCAATTCCAAGGGCTGAAGCGTGTGGTGGAAGGAGCCCGGCGGCGGGTTGCGCTGTTCTACGGCGCGACTTCGGCGTCTCCCAACGTCGTTTTCTGTGCCAGTCAGGATTGCTACTGTGATCTGGGCGGGATCGGACTCGGGTTCTCGGACGGCGCCCATGTGCTGATTTCTCCGCAAGGACGCCGCCACGCCATCGTCGCTCACGAATTGGCCCATGTCGAATTGGCCAGTCGCATCGGCGGGCTCGAGCGGGTTCTCGATTTGCTCCCGCAATGGTTCGACGAGGGTCTGGCAGTGCTGACCAGCATGGCCCGGGAATTCGATGACGAAGCATGGAGCGAGGCGACAGGCGAGGGCGCCGCAGCGCCTGCCCTGAGCGAAATTGCCGCCATGAACGATTGGTCTCGCCGGACGGGGCCGAACGGCGAGCACATGCAGATGACCTATGGCACGGCGCGCCGGGAAGTCGCTCGTTGGTTCGCGGTGGTCGGCGTGGACGGTCTTGCCGATCTCCTCACCGCCCTGGAGACCCGGGAACCGTTTGCCGAAGCCTATGCGCGGATCGAGCGCGAACACCTCAATGCGGCAGCTCAGCGCAATGGCGTTGCTACCGCTTCGGAAGAGCAACCCAGGCAGGACCCTCGTCCGTTCGCGCCGGAATCCTTGCGGGGAAGGGCAGCCTGGTAGCAGGCCAGGCGATCCGGATGCGGCGCTTGGCCGGTCGGCGGGAGTCACCCGGTCGTTCTTCAGGAGTCCAGTGGTCTTCGCTTGCAAGCGGGTCGCCGGGGCTGCTTGCCCGCGCCGGGCCGGGCTGATTCGGGTTTGTCTCGCAGTAGGGTAAGCCGGGGCAGGTCGCGTTGGCTCAGGCAAACGACGCTAGTAGCCGCCGTCCCTCCCCTCTGCGGGTCAGTCTTTCCCCGGGATGTCGGCATGAATGGCGAGCCAGACGGTGGGTCGGTCGGGGTCGGTCCATTCCACGCGATGGCGTCGGTGGGCTGGAATGCACACGAAATCCCCCGCTGCCAACCGACGGGGCGCCGCTTCGTCGGCGAATTGCAGGAGCGCTTCTCCCTGCAGGACGGACACCCACTCGTCCTGGGCCTGGTCATACCAGAAACCCGGTGGACTGCTGTGGCCGGAGGAGACAATGCGTTCCACCCGAAACCCAGGACAGGAGAAGAGCGGCGTAAAGGTCTCCTCGCCGCCGGACGCCGGGATGTCTGCGTAAAGATTCCCGCTGCTGGGCGGCGTCGGGAACGTCATGGCGTCTATTGATAGAGTGGGAGCGCGGCGATCCGGCGCTCGATTTCTTCGGCCAGACGCCGGTACGCCGGGCTGCCGGGCCCGCCGAAACGACGCCGGAATTCAGGCTCATGGAGATATTCGGGAAGATCGGCGAGGGAAGGCATGAACTCGGCCTCCGTCAATTTGCCCCCAACGGCCTTTTCCAGGTTTGGCGCACCCTGGGCAATGGCCTCGCCGAACCGCGTTCCTGCCCGATCGGCGGCGAGGTCGGCGAAGGAAAAACCGCTCCCGCGGCGGGCGTCGTCGAGTTCCTTGTAGAGGCCGACGGCGTCGGCAGCAGGTTCTCCCGCCCAGGCGGCGAGGGCTGCGGAGATGGTGAAGTGCTGGGCGGAATCGTGGCGTCTGGCGAGCATCAGGGAAACCCGCCGGGGTCTTGGCCACTGGCGGGCCTGGGGGATGAGCACGGCGAGATCCTTGTCGTAGAGATAGACTCCGAGGACCAGGAGCACTGCTTTGCGGCGGGCGCGGGAATCCGATCCGGCGTCGGCCAACAAGGATTGGAGCACTTCGGCGAGGGGTACTGGACTCCCCGCTGCGCGGTGGTCCAGTACCGCGGCCAGGGCGCTTTGGGCAAATTCGATGCGGGCGAGATCGGCTGGGTCGAAGGCGACGGCCCGGGCCTGGCGAACGAGATCGGGTTCCCAGACATAACGGACCACGAGATTCGTGGCCTCGGAGTCCGCGGCCAGAGCTCGTACCGCTCCGCGAGCGCTGTTCCACTCGCTCTCCCGATTGAAGGTACGCAACAGGACGAGGATTCCTTTCTCGACCAGAACCGGGGGCAGCGGGAGGCTGCCGATGGCGGCACTGCGGAACCGAGGCTCACCCTCGCCAAGGTCGACGGCGACCCGTAGATTGAGGTAGCGGCCCGCGGGAAGTGCGCGGGTGAAGCGCAACTCGGTGAAGCGGGCGCTCAGGATTACGGCCCCCCGGCCCTTGAGATAACGGCCCGCGAGGAAATTGGCGGCCTCGTCCAGAAGCGAGACGGGAATGACGACCTCTCGCTGGTCGCCCCGCCGTAACTGGCGTGGGTCGTTCGCCCTGAAAAGCTCCCGTGCCTGTCCGACCGCTTCCGGATTGAGGGCCTCGCCGCGGAGCACCAGAGGTTCGCCGTCCAGGGCGAGGATGATCGCGACGACAATGGCCAGGGGAATGCCGATCAGCAGGAATCCGAGAAGCCGCTTCATGGGGGATGGATTCTGCGATCAGACGCCCTGCTTCAGACTGGCCTCGATGAAGTTGTCGAGGTCGCCGTCGAGCACCGCCTGGGTGTTCCCCACCTCATAGTTGGTGCGCAGGTCCTTGATCCGGGACTGGTCCAGCACGTAGGAGCGGATCTGGTGGCCCCAGCCGATGTCGGACTTGGCGTCTTCCAGCTTCTGCTGCTCGGCCTGCTGCTTGCGCAGCTCGTGCTCGTAGAGCCGGGCGCGCAGCATTTTCCAGGCTTCGTCGCGATTGCGGTGCTGGGAACGGTCGTTCTGGCACTGGACGACGATGTTGGTCGGGATATGGGTCAGGCGCACCGCCGAGTCGGTCTTGTTGATGTGCTGCCCCCCGGCGCCGGAGGCGCGGAAGGTGTCGGTACGCACGTCGGCAGGATTGATCTCGATCTCGATCGAGTCGTCCACCTCCGGATACACGAAGACTGAGGTGAAGCTCGTGTGGCGGCGGGCGTTGGAGTCGAAGGGTGATTTTCGCACCAGGCGGTGGATGCCGGTTTCGGTGCGCAGGGTGCCGTAGGCATAGTCGCCGGTAAACTTCACCGTGGCGCTCTTGATTCCGGCCACGTCACCTTCCGATTCCTCCAGGACCTCGACCCCAAAACCCTTCCTTTCGCCGTACTTGACGTACATGCGCAGCAGCATCGATGCCCAGTCCTGGGCCTCGGTTCCACCGGCACCGGCCTGGATTTCCAGGAAGCAGGGGCTAGGGTCCTGGGGGTTGTTGAACATGCGGCGGAATTCGAGGGCGGCGACCTTTTCTTCCAGGCCGACGTTATCGGCTTCGACCGAAAGCAACATTTCATCGTCGCCTTCCTCCTTGCCCATGGCGAAGAGCTCGCGACCGTCGTCTATCCCCTGCTGGACATCCTCGAGCACCAGTACGATGTTTTCGAGGGATTTTTTTTCCCGCCCCATGTCCTGGGCGCGCTTGGCGTCGTCCCAGATCTTGGGGTCCTCCATCTCCTGGCTGAGGAGGGTCAGGCGTTCGCGCTTGTGATCGTAGTCAAAGATACCTCCGCAGCTCGGCGGCGCGCTGCGCCAGATCGTCGAGCTTGTTGGAAATGCTGTTCTGGCGTTCTGCTTCCATGGAGTCGGTTCCGGAAATGTTGCAAAGCGGCAATTATAGCCGGGCTGACGGGGGAGCCGGCGATTGCGGACCGATGTCCATGCGCTCCAACTCCCGGAGTCAAGTCGCCGGAAGCAAGACCGTCGCCCGCGCCGAAGCAGCTTTGCCCAAGATACCGGCCTTGATCGGAGGAGGCTGGCGCTTTCAACCGACCGAACGCTTCGCTCCCGAGGCCCTTCGGGGCCTCATCGGCCTCGCAGCAGGCCTACTCCGCCCGGTGCAGATGCAGTTCCCCGGTGTTGCCCCGGGTGGCGTTGATGGTCACCCGACTGATCTGAACCAGGGGCGCAACATTCGTGTAATTGGGAATGTCGGCCATGATGGCCGCCTCATGCGGTCCGAAAGCCGCTTCAAATGCTTCGACGCTGTCGAAGAAGAGGTGGCACATGGCAGAAAAAGGGGCGTTCCCACCTTCGCCTGCGATTCCTGCGTCAACGGCGATACCCTTGCAGGCCAGCCCCAGCTTGTCCCGAACCAGCGGCATGTGGGTGTTGCAGTAGTAATCAAGATCGAAACGGCTCTCGGGGGTATTCGGATACAGAACGGTGACCTTGATCATCAAGCATTCTCCTCTTCTTCGCTTTCCGTACCGTGCCCATCGGTCGCAGTCGGCAAGCGGTCAGTCTTTCTTCTGCCAAAAACGCCGTTTGCCGAACTCCAGGTGAGGCGCATCGACTTCGGGCTTACGCTGCGATTCCTGGGCGGTATCGCGATTGGCCTGGCGCATGATGTCGGCGTTGAGCGCGTTGGTATCGACGCCATAACACCCCTGGAGATCGATTTCCTCGATCTCGGCGCCTGCCTTTGCCATCCATTCCGGGATCTCCGGGGTGAAACCGGGGGCGGGCGCAGCGCCTGCCTCGGCGGGGGGAGCCGCGGATGCGGGTGGAGGCGACGCTGGCATCGAGGCCGGGGTTTTCCGTGCGGGTTCTCGTCCTGCGCGGTTGGCGACCCCCTGCGCGGCGAGCCTCTCGGCGAGGTTCAATCCGGTATCGAGTCCCGGAGTTATTTCGGTGCCGAGTTCGATGAGCAGTCGGACCGCGTCCTTCTTTTCTCCGCGGCGGGCTACGGCCAGCAGATTCTCCGCCCGAGCGTCGAGGCAGTGTACATTGACCTCGCCCCCGTGCGAGACGAGGGCACGGATGACTTCGAGATGACCGTTGTACGCGGCGATGCGCAGGGGAAGGCCGGGAACGCCGATGTTATCCGGAAGATTGGCATCGGCTCCGGCCTCGAGGGCAGCGGTGACGCCGGAAAGGTCACCGGTGCGCAGGGAAGCGATCAGCTGGTCGGTCGGTCTCATCATCAATGCGGGAAGCTTCTGGGGGAACCCACACGCCAATTATCCTCGAATTTTCCGGATCGGCGTAAGGGCGAATCAATACTCGGCATCAGGCCCGCGGTTCCAGGTATTCGACGGTGAGTTGGGGACTCTGGACGCCCATGAATTCATTGATCGCCAAGCGGAAAGCGATCCGGGCCCGGGCTCCCGGCTGGGCCGAGTAATTGAACTGGATGGCCTCGATCCGCGAATTGCCCTTGCGCAACTTCATTTTGAGATGCTTTTCCTTGAGGATCTTCTGCTGCTCGACCTCGAACTCGTCGAGGAAGAGCGGTGGCGGGAATCCCTGACCCCAGATCTCCCGCTCCAGGAGCCGGGCAACCTCCAGTGACAGGTAACCGGATTCCAGGCTGCCGTCGGTTTCCAGCGTTCGGGTGAGTTGGGCTGAATCGAGCAGTTCGGACGCCACCGTGGCGAAAAGTTCGGAAAAGCGAGGGTAGTCGTCTTCGCGCAGGGTCGCGCCGGCAGCCATGGCGTGTCCGCCAAAGCGCAGCAAGAGTCCCGGCGCCCGCTTGGCGATCAAATCCAGGGCATCGCGGAGATGGAGCCCGGGAATCGAGCGGCCGGACCCCTTGAGCAGTCCCGATTCTCCCCGGGCAAAGGCAAAAACCGGCCGATGCAGGCGGTCCTTGAGCCGGGCGGCGAGGATTCCCACGACCCCTTCGTGCCAGGCCGGGTCGAAGAGCGCCACGCCCGGGGCGTCCCCCGCGTCGCCCAGGGTATCGAGAAGTTCGAGGGCCTGGGCCTGCATGCCGGCTTCAATCTCCCGTCGCTCCCGGTTCAGCGCGTCGAGTTGCTGGGCAATGGCCAAGGCCCGGCCAGGATCGTCGGTGGTCAGGCATTCGATGCCCAGTCCCATGTCGGCCAGGCGTCCGGCGGCATTGAGGCGCGGTCCGAGGACGAAGCCGAGGTCGAAGGCGGTGGCGGTGGCGGGATCGCGCCCGCAGGCGGCAAAGAGCGCGGCGAGGCCAGGCTGCAGGCGTCCCTGTCGCATGCGGGCGAGGCCCTGGCTGACCAGGATGCGATTGTTGCGGTCCAGGCGCACCACGTCGGCGACGGTCCCCAGGGCGACCAGATCGAGGAGATTGCCGAGGTTGGGTTCGGGGCGGTCGGCGAACCAGTTCCGGCGACGCAACTCGGCGCGCAGCGCGAGCATGACGTAGAACATCACGCCGCAGCCGGCCATCGCCTTGGAAGCGAAGCCGCAGCCCGGTTGATTGGGATTGACGATGCATTCGGCGTCGGGCAGGTGCTCTCCCGGCAGATGGTGATCGGTGATCAGAACTGCGATACCCAGCTCCTGCGCGCGGGCAACGCCTTCGATGCTGGCGATGCCGTTGTCCACCGTGATGATGAGGTCGGGCTCGCGGCGGGATGCGAGGTCGACGATTTCCGGCGAGAGGCCGTAACCCAGCTTGAAGCGGTCGGGAACCAGGGATTCGACGGTGGCTCCGAGGCCGCGCAGGGCGCGCAGGCCGACTGCGCAGGCGGTGGCGCCGTCGCAATCGTAGTCGGCGACGATGAGCAGGCGGGCGCCCGCCTCGATGGCGTCGGCCAGCAAGGCGGCAGCTTCCTCGGCCCGGGTGAGGCTGGCCGGTGGCAACAGGTGCTTGAGATCGTAGTCGAGCTCGCTGCGATCGCCGATGCCGCGGGCGGCGTAGAGGCGGGCAAGGAGGGGATGGAGTCCCTGTTGTTCGAGCTGCCAGGCTTGGCGGCTGGGGACCTTGCGGGAAACGAGGTGGGTCATGCGGCGAGGCTCCGGGCCAGGTAGGCGGGATCGACCGGACGGCGCCAGATGCGCCAGCGGTCGCCGGCGCACAGGTTCCAATGGAGGACGCCGTAGAGGGTCGGCGCGCTCAGCGTGAGGGATCGGAGAGAGCGTCCCAGAGCGCGGCTGGCGGGGGCGAACCACGTGGCGTCGAGTTCGGCCATGACGGTCCGCCAGCGCGTTGCGTCTTCGTAGAGGACGGGCGCCAGGGCGGCGTCGAGGACGACGAGGCAACTCCCGGCAGGGGCGGCAGCCATGAGGGCATCCAGATTCTCAGGGAGTCGAATCGCGTTCGCGCCCGCCGCCCGGGCAAGGCCTGCCGCCAGTGGAGTCGTGCCTGCGGCCAGAGCGAAGGGAGCAGCGGGAGCCTGATCGAGCGCGCCGCTCCCCCAGAGCCAGAGCCCGTTGACCGTGGGCAGTCCGCTGGCCGCGCGCGCCGCATTGACCGGGTGGCCGTGGAGCATCATTTGGATTTCGTTCTGGACGGCCCGCAGTGTCGAGGCGGAACCGGGCGCATCGCGATCAAGGCGGCGGCCGGCAACCGCTGAAAGCGGAGGCGCCGGGTGCAACGCCGGTTGGTTGAGGCGTAGGTGCCAACGCCGTGGGTCGGTGGCGTGAAAGTGCCCGAGCTCGGCAAATTCCCGATTGAGGTCGGTGACCAGGGCAGCGGCCTCTGCCGCGGAGAGTTCAAAAGCGCCAGCGTCGGCGAGGACGATGCGCTCGTGATGGAAGCGCAGGTGAACGGGATCGGCACAGACCCAGACGCCCTCGGTCGCCAAGCTTCCCGTGACGGACTCGCCCAGCAGGCGCAAGGCAGCCAGAGGGGCCTCGGGACTCCGGTTCCAGGCGGCGGCAAGGCAGTGCTCGAAGGGTAGGGGAGGAGCCCTGTGCAGGGTGCTGCGACCGAGTATCCACTCCAGGCCGGGCAGGCGGAGGTCGTCCCAGGCGGCCGTATCGGCGGGCTCCGGCCAGAGGAGCTCGGGGACGAGGAGGGTGAGGTGCATCGGGGAGGGCGGTGGGCAGGGCGATTCTGAGGGGGCGGGAACAGTGTACCATGGCGGCTTCGCCCGCTTCCGGCGCCCGCCCGTCCTCATGGCCCTGCCTTACGAACTGCTGATCGGTCTGCGCTATACCCGCGCCAAGCGCCGCAACCACTTCATTTCCTTCATTTCGCTCATCTCCATGCTGGGGATCGGTCTCGGCGTGATGGCCCTGATTGTGGTCCTCTCCGTGATGAACGGTTTCCAGACCGAACTGCGTACCCGCATTCTGGGCGTGGCCTCCCATATCCAGATCACCGGAGTGTCGGGCGAACTCTCCGATTGGCCGCGGGTGGCCAGCGAGGCGGCACGCCACCCCGCCGTTCGGGCCAGCGCGCCTTTCGTCCAGTCCCAGGCTATGTTCGCGGTGGACAACGGAGTGCGCGGTGCGATCGTCCGGGGAATCATTCCGGACCTCGAAGAAGGCGTCGCAGACTTCGACCACTCGATGAAGAGCGGCCATCTCGCCGATCTCAAGCCGGGGGGCTTCGGAGTCATCCTGGGTGCCGAACTGGCTCGGGGAATCGGCGTCTTCGTGGGCGACAAGGTGACCCTCATCGCGCCCCAGGGAACCGTGACCCCGGCGGGTGTCGTGCCCCGACTCAAGACCTTCACCGTCGTCGGCATTTTCGAGGTCGGCATGTATGAGTACGACAACGGCTTGGCCCTCATCCACCTGGAAGATGCCCAGAAACTCTATCGCCTCGAGGACCGGGTGACGGGAATCAGGCTCAAGATAGACGATCTTTGGGCGGCTCCCCGCGTCACCCGGGAGATCGCCCCGATGATTTCCGCCGACGCCTACCTCTACGACTGGACAAAGAGCCACGCCAATTTCTTCCGGGCCGTCCAGATCGAAAAGACGATGATGTTCATCATCCTTTCCCTGATAGTCGCCGTCGCCGCCTTCAATTTGGTATCCACTCTGGTTATGGCGGTGACCGACAAGGAGGCCGATATCGCCATTCTGCGCACCCTTGGCGCCCGGCCGGGTTCCATCCTCGCGATCTTCGTCGTGCAGGGAGCCCTCGTGGGGGTGGTCGGCCTCGGCCTCGGAATCGCCGGTGGCGTCGCCCTGGCGCAGAACATCGACGTCGTGGTACCGGCCCTTGAACGCTTGCTGGGAGTGCACTTCCTGTCTAAGGATGTCTATTACATCTCGGAATTGCCGTCGGAACTGCAATGGACGGATGTCTGGGGCGTCACCGGCATCGCCTTCGTCCTCTCCCTCGTGGCGACCCTTTACCCGAGCTGGCGGGCGTCCCGGGTCAATCCGGCGGAGGCGCTACGCTATGAGTGAAGTCGTCCTCGCCGCGCGTGGGCTGGCCAAAACGTTCAAGAGCGGAAATTTGGTGGTACCGGTGTTGCGCGGCATAGACCTGGAGGTCGGCGCCGGCGAGACGGTGGCGGTGGTGGGGGCCTCCGGCTCCGGGAAAAGCACGCTGCTCCACCTCCTGGGCGGGCTCGATGCGCCTTCGGCGGGCAGCGTGAGCCTGCTGGGGGAGGATTTTTCCGCCTTGGGTGAAGCAGCGCGGGGTGATTGGCGCAACCGCCACCTCGGCTTCGTCTATCAATTTCATCACCTGCTGCCTGAATTCACTGCCCTTGAGAACGTTGCCATGCCGCTCCTCATCCGCCGAACGCCAAGGGAAGAAGCGGAAACGGTTGCTGCAGAGTTGCTTCACGCCGTGGGTCTCGGCCACCGGGTCGCCCATCGTCCGGGCGAACTGTCCGGCGGCGAGCGGCAGCGGGCAGCCATCGCCCGGGCACTCGTCACCCGTCCGGCGTGCCTGCTGGCCGATGAGCCGACCGGTAATCTGGATCGGGGAACCGCCGGTGCGGTCTTCGATTTGCTGGTGAGCGAAACGGCCTCGCGCGGTGCGGCGCTGGTGCTCGTGACCCACGATCCCGGATTGGCAGAGCGTGCGGGTCGAACGATGCACTTGAATGACGGCACGATTACGCGTTAGATTCTGGCGTGCGTGGTCGAAGATGCTCAAAACGAATCAATAACAATGGGGAAGACGTCGATGCAAGCTCTCTTCAAGCCTTCGGTGGCAATTCTCGACCGGTTGCGCTATCCGGTGAAGTTCATGCTTATCGGGTCGGTGGTGGCCGTGATCCTGGCGATCTTCCTCTTCACCCTCAATGACCAGCTCAGTCGGGACATCGCGTCGGCCCGTGCCGAGCGTGCCGGCTTGGCCATGCTCAGGCCCATGAATCAAGCGGTGCAAATGTTGCAGCAGCATCGCGGTCTGTCGTCCGGCGTCTTGAACGGCAACGAGGCCATGAAGGACAAGCGCGCCGCCAAGGAGAAGGAGGCGTCCGACGCGCTCGCCGCAACCGATGCGGCGCTTTCCACCGAACTGAGGAGCCATGCCGATTGGAAGGCGATCCGTGAGGACTGGGAGGCGGTCCGTTCCCAGGGGCTCTCCTGGAGCGCAGCGGATAACGTCAAGCGGCATTCGGCGATCATCGACAAGGCGCTCCTGTTCATGGTGACGGTGGCCGATAACACCAGCCTGACCCTGGATCCGGAAATGGATACTTATTACATGATGGATACCGTGGTCCAGAAGATGCCCGCCTTGCTGGAACCTCTCGGGATCACGCGCGCCCGGGGGACGGGGGTTCTGACCAAGAAGGAGATCGCTCCGGAAATGAAGGTCGCCCTGGCTGCCAGCCTTGGGCAATTGGGCCAGACCCTGCGGGCCCAAAACATCAACCTGACCAAGGTGATGGATAAGGTTCCGGCCACCCGCCCCAGCTTGGAACCCGCGGCACGCGAATTGACTGCCGAGGTGGAGAAGCTTCTCGCCCTGGTGCGCGAGGATGTCCTTGCCGAGCACTTCCAGACCGAACCCGACAGCTATTTCAAGCAGGCGACCGGGGTCATCGACCAGGGATACAAGGTCATGTACGAGACCTTGATCCCGCAATTCGAACAAATGCTCGCCGCCCGCCAGGCCGATGCAGAACGGCTACGGGCAGCCTACATCGTGGGTACGCTGCTTGGTCTTGGGATTGCCGCCTATCTGGCGGCAGGCGCGTATTTCTCCGTTCTCAACAGCGTCGCCGTCTTTTCCCGGGGCGCCGCCCAGCTTGCGGGGGGCGATCTGACGGCGCGCTTCGACCTCGAGGGCAATGACGAACTCCATGCGGCAGCCGATCACTTCAACGAGATGGCGGGAGCGTTCCGCAAACTGCTCGGCAACATACAAAGCGGCGTCATGCAGTTGCGTACCGCCACCGAGCAACTCGCCAACTCAAGCAAGGAGATTGCCGACAGTGCCGGAAATCAGAGTGATGCCGCTTCGAGCATGGCGGCGTCGGTCGAGGAAATGACCGTTGGCGTAGACCACATAGCGCGCAATGCCGAGGATGCCCAGAGCTATTCCCGGGAGTCCGATCGGGTTGCTGCGCGGGGCGGTCAAATGGTCGGTGGCATCGTGGCGGAAATCGAGCGCATCGCGGCGACAGTGAATGAAAGCGCGGCGGCGGTCGAGGCCCTGGGAAGGAAGTCCAACGAAATCTCCGCCATCGTCGGGGCGATCAAGGATATCGCCGACCAGACCAATCTCCTGGCCCTCAACGCGGCGATCGAAGCGGCCCGGGCCGGCGAATCGGGCCGCGGCTTTGCGGTGGTCGCTGACGAGGTGAGGAAACTGGCCGAGCGGACTGCCAAATCGACCCAGGAAATCACCGACATGATCGTCTCGATCCAATCCGGGACAGAAATGGCGGTGGCGAGCATGAAGCAGGGCGTAGCGTCCGTGGCGGTAGGCGTCGAGCAGGCCAATCAGGCGGGTAGCGTCATCCACGAGGCCCAGGCGTCGTCGCAGCAGGTTCTGGGTGCCGTGGGAGAGATCACCGGGGCGTTGCGGGAGCAGGCGGCAGCGAGTACGGAAATCGCGCAGAACGTCGAAAAGATCGCCCAGATGGCGGAGCAGAATAATGCCGCCGCCGCCGCCAACGCCGGCACTGCTCAGGAATTGCGCCGCCTGGCCGAGAATCTCAGCCAGGAAGTGGCCCGCTTCAAGACCTGACGTACTGCCCGCAAGCCCGAAGTCCCAGGGGGAGCCCCGGGTCGTGAGCCGACAGTCCCCGGTCCTGGGCAGCGCGGTAGTCGGCTTCGCCCTAGGCGTGATAGCACTCCAGGTGCAGCCGGTATTGCCTCTCTGGGCGGCCGTAGGATTTTGCGGGATCGTTTCCTTTTTTCTGCCACTTGCGCCGGGGGCGCGGCGGCTTGCCATAGTCCTAGGGTGCTTCGCCCTGGGGTTCGCCTGGGCGGGCTGGCGGGCAGAACTGCGACTGAGCGATGCCCTCGCCGAACACTGGGAAGGCCGGGACGTGACGGTGGTGGGAGTCATCGCCGGAATGCCACAGCCGTTTTCCCGCGGCGAGCGCTTCGCCTTCGATGTCGAATCCGTTGCCACCCCGGGGGCGCAAATTCCCGGCCACATCCTGATCTCCTGGTACCGAGGGTCTGGGGATGAGGCGACGGAGGCCGCACAGGCGCTCACTGCCGGCGAACGCTGGCGGCTGACCCTCCGATTGAAGCGTCCCCACGGCAACGCCAATCCGGAAGGCTTCGATTATGAAGCGTGGCTCCTGGAGTATGGCCTGCGGGCGACGGGGTATGTGCGGCGGTCGGAAGAGAATGTCCTTTTCGATCCCTTCGTTGCGGGTCTGGGCTACGGGATCGAGCGGCTGCGGCAGAGCATCCGGGATCGTTTCCTCCGCGTGCTCCCTGTGGAAAGCCATCCCTATGGCGGGGTTCTCGCCGCTCTGGCGGTGGGCGATCAACGGGCCATCCAGGGCGATCTCTGGAGTGTCTTCAACCGGACCGGCACGACCCATCTGATGTCCATCTCCGGGCTCCACGTGACCCTGGTGGCGACCTTGTTCGGCTGGGGGGTGGGGGCCTTGTGGCGCCGGGTCCCGGCCCTGGCCATGAGGATTGCGGCCCAGCGGGCGGCGATCGTGGCCGGGTTGTTGGCGGCGCTGGTCTATTCGGCCCTGGCCGGGTTCGGAGTGCCTGCCCAGCGTACTCTCTACATGCTGGCGACGGCCAGCATCGCAATCGCAACGGGTCGCCGGGTGGCCCCCGGGCGCGTGCTGGGCCTGGCGCTTCTGGCAGTGCTCCTGGTCGACCCATGGGCGGTGCTGGCGGCGGGATTCTGGCTCTCTTTCGGGGCCGTGGGAGCCTTGCTCTACGTCGGAGCCGCCGACGACGGAGGTCAAGGGGCGCGGGCTAGGCTCAGGGCCTGGGGGCGCGTCCAGTGGGCAGCGACTCTGGCGTCGCTACCGATACTTCTCCTGGTATTCGGCCAGTTTTCGCTGGTATCGCCGTTGGCCAATTTTGTTGCCATTCCAGTCGTGAGCTTCGTGGTGACGCCCCTGGCGCTGCTGGCGGTGCTTGTGCCCTGGGATCCGCTCTTGTGGATGGCTCACGTGCCGCTTGAATACCTGATGGACGGCTTGCGCTGGGCTGCGGAGGCGCCGGTCTGGCAGCGCGCGGCCGTTCCCTTGGCAGCGGCGGTCGCGGGAGCCCTGGGGATCGCCATCCTGCTGCTGCCCAGAGGGGTGCCCGGGCGCTGGGCTGGGGGAGGGCTGCTCCTGCCGCTTTTCCTCCTTCCGGCGCCTCGGCCTTCCGAGGGCGAAGCGGAGATCACCGTCCTCGATGTCGGCCAAGGACTGGCCGCACTGGTGCGCACCCGGGAGCACGCCTTGGTCTATGATCCCGGCCCGCTCTACAGCGCCGAATCCGACGCAGGGCAGCGGGTCGTAGTGCCTTTTCTGCGCAGTTTGGGGATCGATCACCTGGATGGCCTGATCGTCACCCATCGCGACAGTGACCATGCCGGCGGAACCGGATCGGTACGCGCGGCGATTCCGGTGGGTAGCTTCTGGAGTTCCACCGGCGAGTCGGGCAGTATGCCCTGTGTCGCCGGGCAGCACTGGCGCTGGGATGGCGTCGATTTCGTCGTCCTGCACCCCGGGCGCGAAGACTATGGGATCGGCGGCAAGGCCAATCACCTCTCGTGCACCCTCCGGGTGACTGCGGGTGGCCGGGCGATGCTGCTGACCTCGGATATCGAAGCGCGGGACGAGGCGGCGATCCTTCGACGGTCCTCGGGCGACCTCGCGGCCGATGTGGTTCTCGTTCCCCACCACGGTAGTCGAACCTCTTCGACGCCGGAATTCGTCGCTGCCACCGGTGCCCGCCATGCCGTCGTTCCCGTGGGCTACCGCAATCGCTTCGGGCATCCCAAGGAAGACGTGCTCGATCGCTACCGTGCGGAAGGAATGACCCTCTGGCGTACCGACCGGGACGGCGCGGTCATCGTACGCCTGGGGGCCGGTGGAGCCGAGGTGGTTTCCTGGCGTTCCCTCAAGCCGCGGTATTGGTACGGGCGGTGATATCCTTCCGCCAAAGGAGGCGCCATGGGCTGGTTCGCATGTCTGAAACGCTGTTTTTCCCGTCCCCCCGAGTGGGTCGATCGCGACGTTCGCTGTGCGAGCCCTACCGGGCTGCACCGCATGGCCTACCGCCAGTGGGGCGATCAGGGCAATCGCAGAGTACTCGTCTGCGTCCATGGGCTGACGCGCAACGGGCGGGATTTCGACGATCTGGCTCGGGCCTTGGCGGGGCATTACCGGGTGGTTTGCCCCGACGTGGTGGGGCGGGGCCGCAGCGGCCGGCTGAAGGATCCGGCGGGCTATGCCCTACCTCAGTACGTGGCCGACATGATCACGCTGATTGCCCGGCTCGATGCCGAAGAAATCCATTGGGTGGGCACCTCCATGGGCGGCCTCATCGGGACGGCCCTGGCCGGCCTGCCGGACACGCCCGTCACCCGGCTGGTGCTCAACGACGTGGGGCCCGTGATCACCGGCGAATCCCTGCGGCGCATCGGCCAATACGTCGGCACCGATCCCACCTGGGGGAGCTTCGAAGAGGCGCTGACCTACGTGCGCACGGTGAGCGCCCCCTTCGGGCCCCTGACCGACCTGCAATGGCGACATCTGACCGAAACCAGCGTTAGCCGGCGGGCTGACGGGCGCTGGGGCTTCCTCTACGATCCCGCCATCGCGCAGGCCTTCAAGCTGGCTTTTGCGGCGGTGGATATCGATCTCTGGCCGATGTACGAAGCGGTCCGGTGTCCGACGCTGGCGGTTCGCGGGGCCGAATCGGACCTGCTGCGGCGGGATACCTGGCTCGAGATGGCCGAGCGCGGTCCGAAGGCCCGCCTCGCGGAAATTCCGGGGGTCGGCCATGCGCCCATGTTCATGGACGATGGCCAGATCGCGGTGGTCAAGGAATTCCTCTTGGCCGCCTGAAGGCTCCGGTCAGCTTGGCTCCCCTCCAGCCGCTGCGATCATGCGATCCAGGCGGGTCAAGGGGTCTTGCCGGTAGAAGCGGGTCAGCAGGTGGTAAAACTCGGGGTACTCGTCAGCCACCACATCGGGAATCTCGAAAAAGGCTTCGCTGACGACGGCGAAGAATTCCGACGGATGTTCGGCCCCGTAGGGGTCGATCCAGGTCTCTTCGTCGGCGTCGACCCGTCGACAGAAATCCTCGTAAGCGGCGGTCAGAACCTCCTCCCACCGTCGGCGGGGGATGTCCCGAGGGAGGGGAGGGACGCCATCCGCCTCGCCGTTGGCCATGTCCAGCTTGTGCGCGAATTCGTGAATCACCACGTTGTAGCCGTCGCCCGCCATCTGGGCGTCCTTCCAAGACACGATGACCGGCCCCCCGCCCCAGGCCTCGCCCGAGGCGGCTTCGTCATATTCGTGCACAACCCCATCCTCGTCCTGGATGACCCGGGGAATGACAAATTCGTCGGGATAGACGACGATGCCCACCCAACCGCGGTAGGCGCCTAGCCCCAATTCCAGGATGGGCAGGCAGGCCTGGGCGGCAATGGCGAGGAAGAGGCTATCGTCGAGTTCCAGCCCGCCGGCCGCGCTGAATTCCTTTTCCGCCAGGAAGGCGGCGACCAATTCCCTGAGGCGTGTCTTTTCCTCCTCGGTCAAGGCGGCCAGGAAGGGCAGACTGCCCAGAGTCGCTTCCCAGAGGGAATCTGGAAGGGTGGCCGGGGGCGCTCGGCGGAAAAAATCGAGGATTCCCATCAGTGGCGGGTGGTCAACCAGATTCCGGCGAATATGAGGGCGATTCCGGAGTAATGGTAGGGCTGGGGAATCTCTCCCAGAAAGATTGCCGAGAGGGCGGTTCCGAAAACGGGCATCAGGTGGATGAAGAGGCTAGCCCGGTTGGCGCCGACTTCTGCGACGCCGCGGTTGTAGAACACATAGCCGAGAAAGCCTGGAAAGATGCCGACGTAGGCAAGGGAGAGCAGGCTGCCGGCATGGAGGTTTATGGTCCGGCCTGTAGAGGCTTCCCAGGCGTAGGCGGGGATGAGCGCGCAAAGGCCGACCAGGGTCATCGCCGCCAGCATGAGCATGGGGTCCACGCCGGCTGGTCGCCAGGCCAGGCCGACGGTGTAAATCGCCCAGGTGAGGACTGCGATCAGCATCCACAGGTCGCCACGGTTGAGGGCGAGTTGCGCGAGGACGGCCGGGTCCCCACGAGCGACGATGGCGACGGCCCCGGTCAGGGAGAGCAGGACTCCGAACGCTTCCCTGGGACCCAGGCGCTTGCCCAGAAAAGCCCAGGAGATGGCGATGGTGGCCACCGGGATGAAGGAATTGAGCAGGACTGCGTTGGTCGCGGTAGTCGATTGCAAGGCCAAGTACGCGAAAGTGTTATAGCCCCCTACGCCGAGCAGACCGAGTCCGGCGACGGCTTTCCAGCCGCGAAGGAGGAGGGGCCATTGCCGGCGATGGGGCCAGGCGAGCGGCAAGGTCAGGGCGAGGGCGATGGCCCAGCGCCAGAAGGCGAGGGCGAAGGGAGGAACATCGTCGCGAATGCCGCGGCCGAGAACCATGTTCCCTGACCAGAAAAGCACGGTAAGCGTGAGGAGTAGGTAGGGATTGAGAAGGAACCGCCGGGGGCCGGCGGTTTCAGGGCATGGGGACATTGGAGAATTATGCACTACGGGCGCTTTCGCCCGGGGCGCTATAATGGCGGCCATGGTTTCCGTCATGCATTCCATCGCCAGCCAGGGCGATTTTCAGCAGTACCTCCAGACGCTTTCCGAAGGGCTCGGGGAGGAGGAATCCCGAAGGCTGCGGGACGCCGTGGAATACGCCTGGGAGGCGTATGGCGAGGCCGCGCTGGGCAGCGGGGAGCGCATCTGGTCCCATGCGCTTGGCATGGCACTGATCATCACCGGATTGAAGCTCGACGGGGATTCTCGAGTCGCGGCGTTGCTTTTCGCCATTCCAGCCCATCATGAGCATGGCGTCGAGCATATCGGGGAACGTTTCGGCAAGTCGGTGGCCCACCTGGTCAACGGCATTTCCCGCCTCAACCGCCTGCGCCCCATCGCCCGGGGATTCGTTGCCGCCAATATCGAGGCCGGCGAGGTCAATCCCCAGGAAATGAAGGCGCAGATCGAGGTGCTGCGCAAAATGCTGCTGGCCATGGTCGAGGACATCCGGGTGGTGCTCCTGCGGCTGGCAAGCCGTACCCAGACGCTGCGCTTCTACGCCTCCCATCCGGACGACCTGCGCGTCCAGGTGGCCCGGGAGACCCTGGAACTCTATTCCCCGTTGGCCAACCGACTGGGGGTGTGGGAGTTGAAGTGGGAGCTGGAGGACCTGTCCTTCCGCTTCATGCATCCGGACACCTACAAGCAAGTGGCCAAGCTGTTGGACGAGAAGCGGACTGAGCGGGAGCAATTCATCGCCGACGCCATTCGCCGCTTACGCGAGGAATTGCTGGCTGTGGGCATCGCCAAAGCCGAAATCTACGGCCGACCGAAGCACATTTACAGCATCTGGAACAAGATGCGCAAGAAGGGCGTCGAGTTTTCGGAGGTGTACGACGTGCGGGCGCTGCGGGTCATCGTCGATGACATCAAGGATTGCTACACGGTGCTCGGCATTGTCCATAACATCTGGGTTCCGATTCCCAAGGAATTCGACGACTACATCTCGAATCCCAAGGGGAATCACTACCGCTCGCTCCACACCGCGGTGCGCTGTCCGGACGGCCGCAGTCTGGAAGTGCAGATTCGCACCTGGGAAATGCACAAGCATGCGGAACTCGGAGTTGCCGCCCATTGGCGCTACAAGGAAGGCGTCCGTCACGGCGCCGAGGACAGCTACGACGAGAAGATCGCCTGGTTGCGCCAGCTCCTGACCTGGAAGGACGAAGTCGCCGATAGTTCGGATTGGGTCAACCACTACAAACAGGCTGCCCTGGACGAAACGCTTTACGTCATCACTCCCCAGGGCAAGGTGGTGGACCTGCCCGCGGGGTCGACGCCGGTGGATTTTGCTTACCGGGTCCATACCGACCTCGGCCACCGCTGCCGGGGAGCCAAGGTGAATGGCCAGTTGGTGCCTCTCAATACTCCCCTCGAAACCGGTCAGCGGGTCGAGATCGTCACCGCCAAGCAGGGCGGCCCGTCGCGCGACTGGCTGAACCCCGCTCAGGGCTATATCCAGACCAAGAGCGCGCGGGTCAAGGTACGGCAGTGGTTTGCCAATCTTGCCCTGGAGGAGACGCTTTCTGAAGGTCGTGGCATCGTCGGCAAGGAATTGCAGCGCCTTGGGCTCAGTGGTTCCAACATGGATGATCTGGCCCACAAGCTCGGCTACACCCGGGCCGACGACCTCTACATCGCCGCTGCCCGCGGCGAAATGAATCTGCGGCAATTCCAGTCGGTCGCGCGGGGCGGTGACTATGAAGTCGAAACCCAGTTGCCCGATGCGGTCCAGACGCGCCCCAGAAAACCGGTGGACGGCAATCAAGGCATCCTCATCGTTGGCGTGGACAAACTGCTCACCCAACTCGCCCGTTGCTGCAAGCCGGCGCCGCCCGATTCCATCCAGGGCTTCGTGACCCGTGGCAAAGGCGTCTCAATCCACCGCGCCGACTGCCCCAACTTTGCCAACCTGTCCGCGCTCCACCCGGAACGGGTGATCGAAACCGACTGGGGAGGCGAAACCACCGGCGTCTTTGCCGCCGACTTGATCGTCGATGCCCACGACCGCCAGGGCCTGCTCAGGGACATTTCCGAAATTTTTACCCGCGAGAAGATCAACGTCATCGGGGTCAATACCCAATCGAAGCAGGGCAAAGCCCATATGGGATTCACGGTCGAGATCGGCAACCTGGGGCAGCTCCAGCGTACGCTTTCGTTGATCCACGAAGTCGAAGGGGTGGTCGCGGCGCGGCGGGTCTGACAAGGTTTATCGGGAGGCACGACCCGCGGGCTCCGATTTGTGTTGGCAGGCCCCGGAAATCGGCGCGACGCCTTACACGGGATCACCGGAACTGTGCTTCCGTCTGCCGGAACGAAAGAAAAGGCGGCCGATCGGCCGCCTCGGATGCGTAGAGCTTGGACTTAAGAACGACGGCGGCGCGAAAGACCAAGGCCGAGCAGACCCAAGCTGAGAAGCGCCAAACTTGCCGGCTCCGGAACTTCCGCCCTGAGGTCCAGCGCGAGAGAAAGGGAGTCCAATCCCCAGCCTTCGTCAGACCAACCTTGCCAACCCGCCCCCGAGGGGGTGATGAGCATGGTGAGGGACGAACTGGTGTGGGCAAAGCTCAAGGCGGAGGCGGTCGCCATGTCGACCAAGTCGTCAGAGAAATACACGGAACCATCGATCTGCCCGTTATCGACCAATTGAGTGCCGCCGCCGAAATCGACAATCGTTCCAAGGGCGTTGTTCGTCGTCATGCTCAGGACGAGGTTGCCATCGATGTAAATGTCTAAATTATCGGGCGAACAGCAGCCCCCATCGCGACTATCCCAAGAGTTCAAGAAGCCCAGCAGCATGTCGATGCGGGCGCTGGAATGAGCTGCGAGGCCGGACCAGGTCAGGCTGAGCGAATCGCCGTTCCCGTTGAAATAATCGCCCGACCAGCTCTTGCCGGCGCTGCCCGAGTAGGAACCCGTAGCAGCTGTTGTAAAACCAGTGTAGGCCGTACTAATCGAGACACCGGGTGCAATGAAGATCGGATCGTCAAAATTGACGGAATAAACGGTGGTATCTGCCCATGCGTTGCTGCCCGAGGTTGCGAGGGCGAGGGCGGCGAGCGCAACAAGCGAAGATTTGAGAGGCATTTATTGCTCCTTTCCGATATTTGGTTGGCGCACGACCAGCGCAAAATCCCGATTTCAATTGGGCTGGTCGACTGAAAGCAAGAAATGGGCTATGGAAATTTTCAATTAAAAAACAGGTGGTTGAATTTTGAACGCTGGCGCGCTGTAAAGATTTTCGACGGGACCTCCGTCATGCGTCCCGGACCCGAACGTCCGTTGAGCTGAAAGTGCTTGCGAAGCTTGTGCGCCTCACGCTGGGCGTGGTCAAGATCCGAACACTCGATCCGCGGAATTCAATGGTGCTGTACCGCGGGACCGGTTTTCGTGCTCCCCGTGGGTTCAGGACTTGCCCAGGGCCAGCATCAATTCGCCTTGAGCGCTGTGGGGCTTTGCCCTGGCCGAACCGCGGCGGGTGTACTGGCCGTTCCCGTTCATTTCCCAGGTGTTCTGGTTGTCGGCCAGATAGAACTTGAGGCCTTCGTTGATGACCCGCTTCTTGAGCTTGGCGTCCAGGATGGGAAAAGCGAGTTCGATACGGCGGAAGAAATTGCGCTCCATCCAGTCTGCGCTCGAGAGATAGACCTTCTCTTCGCCGTTGGCGTGAAAATAGAACACCCGGTGATGTTCGAGGAAGCGGCCGATGACGGAGCGGATACGGATATTTTCGGACAAGCCTTTGACTCCGGGCCGCAGGGCGCAGACGCCACGCACCAGGAGATCGATTTCGACGCCTGCCTGGGAGGCCTCGTACAAGGCGTGGATGGTTTCCGGCTCCAGCAGCGAATTCATCTTGGCGATGATGCGCGCTTTCTTGCCGGCCCGGGCCGCTTCAGCTTCTTTCCCGATAGCGGCGATGACATTCGGCTGGAGGGTGAAGGGTGCCTGCCAAAGATGCTTGAGTGTTCGCGCCTGGCCGAGACCGGTGAGCTGTTTGAACACCTCGCTGACGTCGTGGGTGATTTCTTCGTTGGCGGTGAGGAGTCCGAAATCCGAGTAAAGCCGCGCCGTGCGGGGGTGGTAATTGCCGGTGCCCAGGTGGGCGTAGCGGCGCAATCCGCCGTTTTCCCGCCGCACGATGAGCAGCGCCTTGGCGTGGACCTTGTAGCCAACCACGCCGTAAACGACATGGGCACCGACATCTTCGAGCTTGGTCGCCCAGCCGATGTTGGCTTCTTCGTCGAAACGGGCCATCAACTCCACGACCACGGTGACTTCCTTGCCGTTCTGGGCTGCGCGAATCAGCGACTGCATGAGCACCGAGTCGGTTCCCGTACGGTAGACGGTCATCTTGATGGCCACCACCTCGGGGTCGCTGGCCGACTGATGCAAGAGATCGATGACTGGGGAGAAGGACTGATAGGGATGGTGCAGGAGGACATCACCGGCACTGATCGAGGTAAAGATGCTGACGCCCTTTTCCAGCTGTTTCGGCAGGCCGGGGAAGAACGGCGGGAATTTGAGGTCGGGGCGATCAACCCAGTCCGGGACCTGCATCAGGCGGACCAGATTGACCGGGCCGTGGGGTCGATAGAGGTCGATGTCGTCGAGACCGAACTGTCCCAGCAGGAAGCGGGTCATGGCGGGGGAGCAGTTGTCTGCCACCTCCAGGCGCACGGCGTCGCCGAAGTGGCGCTGGGGCAATTCGCCCTGGAGCTTGGTCCGCAGATTGGTGACTTCTTCCTCATCCACGAAAAGATCCGAATTGCGGGTGACCCGAAACTGGTAGCAGCCGACCACGTTCATCCCGGAGAAGAGTTCGCCGACGAATTCGTGCAGGATGGAGGACAGGAAGACGAAGCCGTACTCGCAATCCGCCAAGGTTTCTGGCAGCCGGATGACCCGCGGCAATACTCGCGGCGCCTGGACGATGGCGGCCCCGGAACTGCGGCCGAAGGCGTCCTTGCCCTCGAGTTCGACGGCGAAGTTGAGGCTCTTGTTGAGCACTCGCGGGAAGGGATGAGAAGGATCCAGACCGATAGGGGTGAGGACCGGCATCATCTCCCGCCGGAAATACTCGAGTATCCAGTCCCGTTGGGCTTCGTTCCAGGTCGCGCGACGCAGGAATCGGATGCCCTGCTGCTCCAGGCGGGGGAAAAGCACGGCGTTCAGCTCGTCGTATTGCTCGGCGACGATGGCGTGGGCTTCCCGGCTGACCTTGCGGAAGGCGTCCTGCGCGGTTGCCCCGTCGGTGGTCACTGCCGGGGAATTGCCGCGGATTTGCTCTTTCAGTCCGGCAACCCGGATTTCGAAAAATTCGTCCAGATTGCTGGAGACAATGCACAGGAAGCGCAAACGCTCCAGAACGGGAACACGTTCATCCCGGGCTTGAGCGAGGACGCGGCGATTGAAGGCGAGGATGCCGAGTTCCCGATTGAGGTAGTCGGTGGCAGGGAAGCGGCCGGCAGCGGGAAGACGGGACATGGCGGGGAGGCGATCGGTAAAGGATAAGAATAATCTTATTTCGGGATTATTGCGGGAACATGACAGTCGGGCTCATCCCGCAGCGATGCTAGAATTCGCCGACTCTTCCTCGCTTCCCGCCCATGTCCTACGAAATGGTCGCCGCTGTCGACCTCGGCTCCAACAGTTTTCGCCTGCAGGTGGGGCGAGTGGTGGAAGACCAGATCTACCCCCTCGATTCCCTCAAGGAACCGGTGCGCCTTGCTTCCGGACTGACCGCCGACAAGCGCCTCGACCTGGCTTCCCAGACCCGGGCGCTCGACGCCCTGCGCCGTTTCGGCGAACGGCTGCGTGGGTTGGATGGCGGGGCCGTGAGGGCAGTGGCCACCAATGCCTTGCGGGTGGCCAAGAATGCCGGAGAGTTTCTGCCTCAGGCCGAAGCGGCGCTCGGATTTCCCGTCGAAATCATCGCCGGGCGCGAAGAAGCACGCCTGATCTATCTCGGCGCTTCCCATTCCCTTCCTGGGGCTGGCCACAAGCGCCTGGTCGTGGATATCGGGGGCGGCTCAACGGAATTCATCATCGGCAAACGCCACGAGCCCCAGCTGATGGAATCTCTTTACATGGGTTGTGTCAGCTACACCTTGCGCTACTTCCCCGATGGGCGCATGGACAAGAAACGGCTACGCGATGCCCAGGTGGCGGCGGCCAAGGAAATCGAACTCATTGCCCATGATTACCTGCGGCTCGGCTGGAAGGAGGCCGTGGGGTCCTCGGGTACGGCGAGGGCCATTGCCGACGTCCTGGAACTCAACGGCCTCAACCCGGCAGGCGAGGCGGGGATCACCCGCGAAGGGCTGGACCGTTTCGGCCAGCTCCTCGTCAAGGCCGGCTCGGCGGAGGCTTTGGATCTTCCAGGGGTCCGCTCGGACCGATTGCCGGTCCTGCCCGGCGGAGTGGCCATCATGTCCGCCGTCTTCGAGGAACTCGAAATCGAGCGCATGACCTATTCCGACGGCGCTCTGCGTCTCGGAGTGCTCTACGATCTCCTGGGGCGCTTCCACCACCACGACATGCGGGACGCAACGGTTAGCCAATTCATGCGCCGGTATCAGGTCGAGATCGATCAGGCCGAGCGCGTCCGCGAGACGGCTTTGGATGCCTTGAGCCAATTGCGGGGCAAACCGTCCGCGGACGGCGAGATTGCCTTTCTCGGGTGGGCCGCCAGCCTGCACGAGATCGGGATTTCGGTGGCCCACAATGCCTATCACAAGCATGGCGCCTACATCCTCGGTAACGCCGACATGCCGGGATTTTCCAAGAAGGATCAAGCGCGGCTGGCCGCTCTTGTTCTTGGGCATCGGGGCAAGCTTGAGAAGCTGGTGCCGCTGTCGGAGCAGCATGCCAGTTGGGACCTTGTGTTCTGCCTGCGGCTTGCCGTTCTTCTGCACCGGACCCGGGACGATCGCGAGCTGCCCGAGTGGCGCGTTCGGCCGGCTCCCCGCGGTTACGAGGTCCAACTGCCGGGCGATTGGTTGGATAACAACCCCTGGACAGCCGCCGCGCTGACCGAGGAAACCGCCGTCTGGCGGCAGATTGGCCGCGAATTCACGCTCGAGCGCAGCAAGGCGAGGAAGGGCGAATGACGTCCGAACCGGTCTTGACGAGAGCAGGTGACTGCAACACCTTGACCGGTCCCTGGACTCTGGCTGCCTTGTTGCCTGGCCTGGAACTCCTGCGGAGAGAACTGGATGCCGCCGGCAAGGCAGGGGGAGGATGGGATCTCTCGGGAGTGACGCGGCTCGATTCAGCGGGCGCCATATTGCTGTGGCGGGCCTGGGGGGGAAGACTTCCCGCCGACCTGGTGGCAAGCGACGAGCAGCGGCATATCTTCGACCGGGTCGCCGCGGTGGCGGGACACGAGGCACCCCCGCCGGCTCCCCGGGTGTCACCGGTTGCGGCGACCGGGCGCTACGCTCTAAGGGGATTGGATCAGGTCCACGGACTCGTCGCCCTTTTCGGTCAGTTGATCCTCGATGGCGCGCACCTTTTCCGCTACCGCGGCGAGTGGCCCTGGCGAGAGATCTCGGCCAATCTGTACAAGTCCGGCGCCCAGGCCTTGCCGGTGTCCGCCCTGGTGGGTTTTCTCATCGGCGTCACGATCAGCTACCTGTCGGCCCTGCAGTTGAAGACCTTCGGGGCCGACGCTTTCATCGTCAATATCTTGGGCATTTCGATCATCCGGGAACTTGGCCCCGTCCTGGTCGCGGTCCTGGTCGCCGGGCGCTCCGGCTCGGCGATGACGGCCCAGATCGGGGTCATGCGGGTCACCGAGGAAATCGATGCGCTGGCGACCATGGGCATCTCGCGCACCGTCCGGATCATCTTTCCCAAGGTGGCGGCGCTGACCTTGGCCATGCCGCTGCTGGTGCTGTGGACCTCGGCCGTCGCCCTGGTGGGGGGCATGCTCGCCGCGCTTGTGCAACTCGATCTCGCACCCGCCTATTTCATCGATAACCTGCCCCGGGCAGTGCCGGTCGCCAACCTGACCATCGGCCTCGTCAAAGGCATGGTTTTCGGTTTTTCCATCGCCCTCATCGCCTGCCATTTTGGACTGAACGTGCGGCCCAATACCGAGAGCCTGTCGAGCCACACGACGACTTCGGTGGTGTCGGCCATCACCACGGTGATCATCATCGACGCCTTGTTCGCCGTGTTCACGCGCAACCTGGGATTGCCCCAACTATGAACGTCGGGCAACCCGCGATCGCGCTGGCCGGCATCTGGACCCGGTACCGGGACGTCGTCATCCATAAGGACCTGGACCTCACGGTGGAGGCCGGGCAGGTGGTCGGGTTGGTAGGCGGTTCCGGAAGTGGCAAGACCACCCTCCTGCGGGAAATGCTCGGCCTTCTGCGGCCGGCCCGGGGGCGCGTCAGCCTGTTCGGCTTCGATCTTGCCCAGCGCGATCCCTTCGGTCAGCGCGCCGTTCGCCGCCGTCTGGGCATGCTCTTTCAGCATGGTGCCCTGTTTTCGGCGCTCTCGGTTTACGACAACATCGCTTTTCCACTACGCGAATTGAAGTGTCTTGACGCGGACTGGATACGCCATCTGGTGCACCTCAAATTGTCAATGGTCGAATTGGAGCCGCGCCACGGGCGTCTCATGCCTGCGGAGCTCTCGGGCGGCATGGTCAAACGGGTGGCGCTCGCGAGGGCATTGGCCCTGGAGCCGGAACTGCTGCTCCTGGACGAGCCTACCGCCGGCCTCGATCCCGACCGCAGCGAAAATTTCGTCCGCCTCATCCAGCAATTGCAGCGCGAACTCGGGTTTACCGTCGTGATGGTCACCCATGACCTGGATACCTTGGCCGGTCTGGCGACTGAGGTCGCGGTACTGGCCGAGCAGCGTATCGTCGCCAAAGGCCCCTTGCCCGAAGTAATGGCGGTGGATCATCCTTTCATCCGCAATTTCTTCTGCTGCGAGCGGGGGCTCGCGGCCATGCAAAAGGCGAACACCTGATGGAAAACAAATCTCATGCGTTCATTGCCGGTCTGTTTGTCATCGTCCTCGCTCTGGCGGGGACTGCGGCGCTGTTCTGGTTTGGCGGCAAGAAGGAATTGACCCGAGATTACGTGGTGGTGACCAAACAGAACGTCACCGGGCTCAATCCCCAGGCCCAGGTGCGCTACCGCGGCATCCGGGTGGGCAAGGTGAGCGATATCCGCCTCGATCCCGACGACGTGCGTAATATCCTGATCACCATCGTGGTTGCCGAAGAGGTCCCGGTGACCCGGGGGACCACCGCCAAGTTGGGGTTCCAGGGCATTACCGGGTTGGCGCACATTCTTCTGGAGGAAACCGGCAAGGACACGACGCTTCTGGAAGATGACGATCCTCCCCCACGGATTGCCATGGTGCCTTCGCTGATCGACGAATTGGGGGATTCCGGTGCCGACGCCTTGCGCCAGGCCCGCCAGTTCCTCACCAATGCCAGCGAGGTCCTGAATCCGGCCAATCGAGCCAAGTTTTCCGCCCTGCTGGCCAATGCGGAAGGTTTTTCGGGTCAAATCAAGCCGACTCTGGACAATCTCAATGCCACCCTGGTACAGGTGCGCGCCCTTCTGAACGACGAGAATCTCAAGAAGCTCGCAGCGACTGCCGAACAAGCGGGTCCGCTGTTGGCCGAGACACGGGAGTTGGTCAAGCACCTCGCCGTCACCAGCGAAAAACTCGACGGAGCCATCGGCGATGCCTCCGGGAACGGTGCGGCTTCCCTGATGCCCCGGCTTCATCAGCTCTCGACGGACGTCTCCGTGACCAGCAAGCAGCTCTCCCGCGTGCTTCGATTGATCGAGGATACGCCCCAGGCGCTGGTCTTCGGCGCACCGCCCCTGCCACCGGGCCCCGGGGAACCCGGATTCGTCGTTCCCGCAGGGAGGCAGCCATGAGATTTGCCTTAGTCATCCTGGCGCTCGGCCTAGGTGCCTGCGTCACCACAGGCAAGCGCGGCAGCGAGGGCGTTCCGGCCGTGTATGACCTGGGTCCCGCACTGCGGGCGCCGGCGGTCGTCGAGCATCCCCTGTCCCTGGAAGTCGCCGCGTCGGCCTGGCTCGAGACCGAGGGCATTGCGTACCGACTGGCCTATGCCGAACCGCAGCGGCGCAACGATTATTCCCGGGCCCGCTGGACGGCGCCCCCCGCGACCCTGTTGCGCCAGCGCCTCGTCGAGGGATTGGGACTGATTCCTGCAGGCCAGGGCAAGGCGCGCTGCCTCCTGCGTATCGAGCTCGAGGAATTCGTCCATGTCTTCCCGACTCCCGGGCAAAGTCTGGGCGAGCTCCGTGCCCGCGGCCGTGTGCTCGATCATCGACGTTCTGTCCTTGCCGAGACGGTGTGGACCGTCGAGCGGCCGGCGGCGAGTCTGGATGCGGCAGGAGGCGTGGGTGCCCTGGCAGCGGCTACCGACGAATGGATCGCCAAGGTCGGTGCCTGGCGCGAGAACCTGATGGCCAGCGGAAAGCTCAAATCCTGCGGAACGTGAACAGGAGTTCGGCCATGGATGACGACAACCCGAGCCACCGAGATTTCCCGCACCCCGCCGGCGGTCGCCACGCGGTGGGCAGCGCGGTTTCAGCCTTCTGGCGCCAAGGCATTCCGCTCAAGGTCGTCGAGAGCTTCCGATCCGCCAATCGGCCCGGAGGATTCGACTGTCCCGGTTGTGCCTTTCCCGACCGGAACGACGGCAGTTCGATCGACAGCTGTGAGCAGGGTCAGAAAGCCATCGCCTGGGAGATGACCCGTCGGGTGGCCGACCCGGACTTCTTCACTCGCCATCGGCTCGACGAACTGCGCGGATGGTCCGACAGGGAACTCGAGAATGCCGGCCGCCTGACCGAGCCGCTCCGCTACGACGCGGCGAGCGACACCTATCGGGCGATCGGTTGGGACGAAGCCGCGCGCCTAGCTGCCCTGGCGCTGCGGAAGCTGGACGCTGACGCAGTGGCCTTCTACACCTCGGGCCGCTCGTCCAACGAGGCGGCCTTCCTCTGGCAATTCATGGCCCGGGCTTACGGAAGCGCCCATCTGCCGGACAGTTCCAATCTCTGCCACGAGCCCTCCGGCTACGCCATGAAGGACATGATCGGAGTCGGCAAGGGGACCTGTACCCTGGAGGACTTCGATCACGCCGATCTGATCGTGGTGATCGGCCAGAATCCGGCCAGCAATCATCCCCGCATGATGGGGGCTTTGCACCGGGCCGAGCGGCGGGGCGCCACGGTGATTGCCCTGAACCCCCTCGACGAATTGGGGTTCCGCAACTTCTCCGATCCCAAGGAAGTGGCGGGCATGCTCACCGGAAGCGGGTCCCGGGTGGCCCGCAAGGTGTATCGGGTCAGGATCGGCGGCGATCTGGCAGCCCTCAAGGGGGTGATGAAGTGCCTGCTGGAGCGGGGCGATGCAGGGATAGACCGGGACTTCATCGCCACCCACACGGTCGGCTTTCCTGCCCTGCAGGAAGATCTTGTGCGGGAGTCCTGGGATGTGATCCTGGGCGAGAGCGGCTTGCTTCGCGCCGACCTCGAAGAAATTGCCGACCTCTATGCCGCCTCAGGTGCCACGCTATGCACTTGGTGCATGGGCATCACCCACCACGAGCAGGCCGTGGCCACCGTCCAGACCATCGTCAATTTCCTGCTTTTCAAGGGCAATCTCGGCCGGCCGGGGGCGGGGGCGGTTCCGGTTCGCGGCCATTCCAACGTACAGGGCAATCGGACGATGGGGGCGACCGGCAAGGTGCCGCCGCATTTCCTCGATCGACTGGAAGCGGTCTTCGGCGTGCCGGTGCAGCGGAAATCGGGGCGTGACGCCGTTGGCGTGGCGCGGGGATTGCTGGCCGGGGAAATCCGTGGATTTCTCGCGCTGGGAGGGAATTTCGGGGTGGCTATCCCCGACGGACCGCGGGTAAGGCAAGCCCTGGAAGAGTGCGATCTGACCCTCTCGGTGGCAACCAAGCTCAACCGCACCCATCTCCACCCCGGCCGTTTGGGGCTCCTCCTGCCCGCGCTGGGCCGCACCGACCGGGATCGCGACGAGGTCGTCACGGTTGAGGACAGCATGAGTATGACCCACGCCAGCCGAGGCATACAGGAGCCTGTCTCGCCGGCGATGAGAGGAGAGCCTGCCCTCGTCTGCACCCTGGGCGAGGCGCTATTGCCGCACGCGGCGCCCTGGCACGAAATGGCGGCCGATTACCGTCACATCCGGTCGCGGATCGAAGCCTGCCTGGAGGGGGTTTTCGAGGGTTTTGACGATTACGAGGCCAAGCTCGGCCGGCCGGGAGGCTTTTGGCTGCCCAATGCGGCAGCGCGCCGGCAGTGGAACACGGGCAGCGGCAAGGCAGAGTTTCGCGTTCATCCCATTGCCGAAGGCCCAGTACACCGGGCCCGCGGGCGGGAAGGCCCCGACGTGCTGGCCCTGATGACCGTGCGCTCCCACGATCAGTTCAATACCACGGTTTATGGCCAGGACGATCGCTACCGGGGTATTTTCGGTGGGCGGCGGGTACTGTTCATCCACCCCGACGATCTCGCCCGGCGGGGCCTGCGAGACGGCGATCGGGTCGATATCGAAGGACTGGCCGAAGACGGTGTCGAGCGCCGCGTTACAGGTTTTCGGGCGGTGGCCTACGACATCCCGCCCGGTTGCGTCGCCGCCTATTTTCCGGAGGCGACGCCGCTCATGGCTCTGTCCCTCGCCGCGGCCCACACGGCGACTCCGGCTTACAAGGAGATCCCGGTTCTCGTTCGACCCACTGGGCGATGATCTCCTGGCCAGGACTTCGAACAGGACGGCGATTACAGCGCTAGACAAGGGCCTCGCCCGTCGCGGCGCTCGGCGCCGCATGCAGTAGTCGGCGCATGATGGTCGTTCCGGCAGCGGCCGCTTCCCCGCATGTGCCCGTGCAATAGAGGAGGGCGCAGGGGGCAGCGGCCCGAAACCTGTCGAATCAAGGCACAATAGAGCTTTTGCCGGCAAGGAGCAGGTTTTGAAAATCCTGGTAGCGATCAAACGTGTGGTCGATTACAACGTTAAAGTTCGGGTCAAGACCGATGGCAGCGGGGTCGACCTCGCCAACGTCAAGATGAGCATGAATCCCTTCGACGAAATCGCCGTCGAAGAGGCCGTGCGGCTCAAGGAAGCGGGCGTCGCCGGCGAAGTGGTGGCGGTATCGTGCGGCACCGCCTCCGCCCAGGAGACTCTGCGGTCGGCCATGGCCCTAGGCGCCGACCGGGCGATCCTGGTGGATTGCGGCGAAGCGGGCAGCGCCGATTTGCAGCCCCTGGCGGTGGCAAAGCTCCTGAAGGCGGTTTGCGACCGCGAGGCACCCGGCCTGGTCATCTGCGGCAAGCAGGCCATCGACGACGATGCCAATCAGACCGGGCAGATGCTGGCCGCCCTGGCCGGCTGGCCCCAGGCGACCTTTGCGTCGAAGCTGGTGGTTGCAGGCGGTCGGGCCCAGGTCACCCGCGAAGTGGATGGGGGCCTGGAAACTCTGGATATCGGCCTGCCTGCGGTGGTGACCACCGATCTGCGTCTCAACGAACCGCGCTATGCCACTCTGCCTAACATCATGAAAGCCAAAAAGAAGCCCCTGGACGTGTTGCTCCCGGCCGATCTCGGCGTTGACATCGCGCCGCGTCTCAGCGTCTTGCGAGTTTCCGAGCCGCCCCGGCGCAGTGCCGGAATCCGCGTGGCCGACGTGGCCGAGTTGGTGCGCAAATTGCGCGACGAAGCCAAGGTGATCTGACCATGAGCATTCTCGTCATCGCCGAACACGACCACCAGGCTCTCAAGCCTGCAACCCGCAATACCGTGACCGCCGCCACCCGTATCGGTGGAGAAATCCATGTCCTCGTCGCCGGGAGCGGATGTGCGGGAGCCGCCCAGGAAGCCGCCCTGCTGGCGGGCGTCACTCGCGTCCTCGTGGCGGACGCGCCCCACTATGCCGACCAGACTGCGGAAAATGTGGCCACCCTGGCGGCAGCCCGATCGTCCGGCTACGGACACGTACTGGCTCCGGCATCCACGTTCGGCAAGAACCTCTTGCCCCGGGTGGCGGCGCTTCTCGACGTGGCTCAGATTTCCGATGTGGTGTCGATCGAGGCACCGGATACCTTCATCCGTCCGATTTATGCCGGCAATGCATTGGCCACCGTACGCAGTGCCGATGCGGTCAAGGTGCTCAGCGTGCGCAGTACGGCCTTCGATTCGGCAGGCCCCGGCGGAGCGGCCGTGGTCGAGGCCATTCCCGCGGGCGCCGATCTAGGGTACAGCAAGGTCGTGGGCCGCGAACTGGCGCCCTCGGCGCGCCCCGATCTGGGCGCAGCCCGAGTTGTGGTGTCCGGTGGTCGTGGACTGGGCAGCGGCGAGAACTACCGGCGTCTACTCGAACCCCTTGCCGATCGCCTCAATGCGGCGCTCGGCGCATCCCGGGCCGCCGTCGATGCGGGGTTCGTTTCCAACGATTACCAGGTGGGCCAGACGGGCCGCATTGTCGCCCCCGATCTCTACTTGGCCATCGGCATCTCGGGAGCCATCCAGCACCTGGCAGGCATGAAGGATTCGAAGGTCATCGTGGCCATCAACAAGGACGGCGACGCCCCCATCTTCCAGGTGGCCGACTACGGTCTGGTCGCTGATCTGTTCGAGGCCTTGCCCCAACTCCTGGAGGCTCTGGGCTGACGGACCGCGCGTGAACCTGCCCGACTCCTTGCTTGCCGAAGGCTGGTACTGGGCCGCGTGGGTGCTTTGGAGTCCGCTTTTCGCACGCGCAGTCTGGCGGGCGCCCTGGTCGGTATTCAAGGATTCCTCCCGCTTCAATCTATGGCTCGGCCTCATCGTCGGGCTCACGCTGATGTGGAGTCTGAAGGCAGGCGTCAAACCGGGGCTGACCCTGCATCTCTTGGGTGCCACGGCGATGACCCTCAGCTTCGGCCCACAACTGGCCTTTATTGCATTGAATCTCGTACTCGCCGCAGTGATGGTGAACGAGGGGGGAGGGGCGGCGAGCTTCGCCCTCAATGCTCTCCTGCTGGCGGGTTGGGGCGTCTTCCTGTCAGACCGGATCTACCGCATTGTCGATCGCTTCCTGCCACGTCATTTCTTCATCTACATCTTCGTCAATGGATTTTTCGGCTCGGCAGCGACCGTCATCGGGGTGGGTGCTGCTGCCAGTAGTCTGATGGTATTGGCAGGAGCGTATCCCGCTGCCTATCTACTGGAGGAATATCTGCCCTATTTTCTCCTTCTGGGATTTTCGGAAGCCTGGCTTTCCGGCATGGCGATGACCCTGCTGGTGGTCTATTTTCCTGGCTGGGTGGCGACTTTCGACGATTCACGGTATCTTGCCGGAAAATAGGCCAGAACCCCTCATTCTCCCTCCTATCGGTGATTTTGCCCGTCCGCGCGCTCCCTCGACTCTGCATCATTCCGCTCGGGTTCTGGATGAGCGGCGCTCTTGCCCTGGGGCTTGGAGAGATTCGGACCCAATCGGTGCTCGGGGAACCCCTGGTGGCGACTATCGCATTGCGGGCTGCCGCAACGGAAATCCCCGAAGTGGGTTGCTTTCGGCTCAAGCCTGGAGAGGACGATTCGCTGCCTTGGTTGAGGCAGGCAGACCTCGTGCTCCACAAAGGGACGCAACCCGTTCTTGAAATCCGTTCGTGGCGGCCGCTTCGAGATCCTGCCTTGCGGATCGGGGTCGTGGTGGGATGCGGTCACGACCTGCGCAGGGAATATCTCCTGCTTCCTTCTTTGGGGGAGCCGGACCGGTCGGCGGTTGCGCTGCCGGAGGCCGTTTCCGAAGCGTCGCTTCCCCAGTCATCCGCTCGGGATACGCCGCGACCGCTGCCCGCGCGGCCGGCGCGTGTTCGCGAACCCGCTCCGGAAAGACTGATTCCGGCAAGAAAACTCTCGCCGGCCAAAAGAACTCCATTCAAGGACCGATTGGTCCTCGTCGGCGACGATGGCGCCTTCGAGCCGAGCCTGCGCATGGCTACGGAACTGGGGGTCAGTTTTGAGGAGACGCCTGCGCGCGAGGCCCAGCGCGAACTCCTGCGTCTTGAATTTCGTACCCTCACGGCCCTGTATGAGCAGGCCACTTCGCAGCTGGCGGCGGCCGAAAAGTTGCGGACGCTGGAGAACAGTCTGGGGGAATTGCAGTCCCGGGCCAACAATGTGACTCAGCGGATCGAGGAGCAAAAGTCCTCTCCTGCGGCACCGGCGGCGATCTCGTCCGTTCCTGCAATCCCTGCCCCGCCGCGGGAAGCGATGGACCCGGCTGCGCGGGATACGGGGGGGCTCAGCGAGTGGAGCTTCTACGGCTTGCTCATGGGCGTCTTCGCCGGGGTGGCGGCCTGGCTGGGTTGGCGACACGTTACCCGTCGCCGCGCAGAAAGTTCGGACGTCCTGACGGTGCCCGAACCTCTCGTAGATCCACAGCGAGAGGGGGAAAGCGACGATCTCGGCGGTGTCGATTTCGCTGTCGAGCCCGAGGTATTAGGGACTTCGATCCCGGTCGACCTGCCCCTCGATTCCGAGGGCGAGGCCCTTGCACCGCCTGCGCAGGTTCAGCCTGCGCCTCGAAACAACCTCGATTCGGCATTTTCGGTTTCTGCGGCTACGGTCGACGAGCACTTTGAAGTCAATCCGGTCATGGAACTTGCCGAGATAATGCTCTCCTTCGGTCGGGTGAAGGGGGCTGCCCAAGCCCTGCAAGAGTACATCGACCAGAGTCCGAAAGAGGCGCTGCAACCTTGGATAAGGTTGTTGGAAGTGTATCGCATGGCCAATATGCGCGAGGATTTCGAGCGCATTGCCACGAGCTTGAACCAGCATTTCAACGTCGAGGTCATCCCCTGGCTGGGGGACCAGTCCAGGCTTGCCGTCGAGGGGATAGATTTCGCGGATGCCGGCGAAGGGGCGGACACTGCCCAAAATCACCGCGCGGAGAGCCTGGAGGAGCTTCCCCACATCCGGGAAGCGCTGGAATTGTCGTGGACAAAACCGGATTGTGGCGAGTATCTCCAAAGGCTCCTGCGAGACAATCGTGGGGGAAAACGCAGCGGATTCAGCCTTGCGGTGGTCCAAGAGATACTCTTCCTCGCTGAACTGCGGGAAACCCTGGCCCAGATGGATCGCGAGGCAGGCGAATCATGACGGGTTCGTCCTGGCTCCTGCTCTACCCATTGAAGGCCCAAGGCCAAGTCTTGGAAAGTCACCGGAGCAGGCTCGCTTTCGGCGGCGGCTGAGCCGCAGAACCCGCCGTTCCTTTCCCTATTACGTACAGGAGACGACATCATGAGCGAATATCGGGCTCCTCTGGAAGACATGCGATTCGCGCTGCGAGATCTCGCCGCGCTCGAGAACATTGCGAGCCTTCCGGGCTATGCCGAGGCCGGATCTGACGTGGTGGATGCCATACTCGACGAGGCGGCCCGTTTTGCCGGAGAGATTTTGTCGCCCCTGAACCGGGTCGGCGATCTCCACGGCAGTCGACTGGATGGTGGGCGGGTGGTTACTGCACCGGGTTTCCGAGAAGCCTACCGCCGCTTCGTCGACGGCGGTTGGAATGGACTGGCCAGCGATCCAGCCTATGGGGGGCAAGGATTGCCGAGGCTGGTTGCGGCTGCGGTAAGCGAAATGTGGAAGGGGGCCAACCATGCCTTCTCCCTATGCCCCATGCTGACGCAAGGTGCCATTGAAGCGCTTGTTCTGGCTGGAACCGAGAGCCAGAAGGCGCTATACCTCCCCGCTCTCGTAGCAGGGGAGTGGACGGGGACCATGAACCTCACCGAACCGGGCGCCGGATCCGACTTGGCGGCCATTCGATGCCGGGCCGAACCCACGGCGAATGGTGCTTACCGCTTGTACGGGCAAAAAATCTTCATTACCTACGGCGACCACGACCTCGCCGAGAACATTGTCCATCTGGTTCTCGCTCGAATTGCAGGAGCACCGGAGGGGGTCAGGGGCATCTCGCTTTTTTTGGTCCCCAAGTTTCTCCCGGATGCGACGGGGCGACCTGGCGCCCGCAACGACGTGCAGTGTGTCTCGCTTGAGCACAAGTTGGGGATCCATGGCAGTCCTACGGCAGTCTTGGCATTCGGCGACCGCGAGGGCGCCCTGGGCAGTCTGGTCGGCGAGGAAAATCGCGGCCTGGAAATCATGTTCATCATGATGAATGCCGCCCGTTTCAACGTGGGCCTCGAGGGACTGGGAGATGCCGAGCGGTCCTACCAAAGGGCTGCCGCCTACGCCCGCGAGCGAGTTCAGGGTACCGAGGCGGGTCGCCGGGATGGCGCCAAAGTCCCCATTTTGCGTCATCCCGATGTGCGACGCATGCTCATGTCGATGCGTTCGCGCATCGAGGCTATGCGGGCTCTTGCTTACGTGGTGGCGGCAGCACAGGACGAGGCGGCGGCGCACCCCGATGCGGGAACTCGCGCTGCTGCCGGCGCCTTCGCCGAATTGTTGGTCCCGGTCGTCAAGGGGTGGTGCACCGAAAACGCCATCGACATCGCTTCACTTGGAATCCAGATCCATGGCGGGACGGGCTACATCGAAGAGACGGGGGCCGCCCAACATCTCAGGGATTCGAGGATTACGGCCATCTACGAGGGGACGACCGCGATTCAGGCGAACGATCTGGTGGGTCGCAAGTTGGTCAGGGATGGCGGTGCCGCACTGGCTGCCCTGATTGCCCGGATGCGCCAGGATGCGAAGGCAGCGGGCGGGGCGGGCGATGACGATGCGCTCGGCAGGCGGCTCGAGACCGCCATCGACGGGCTGGAATCCGCGGGAGCTTGGTTGTTGGCCCGCTGGTCGGACGATGTCGCGTCCGCCTTGGCGGGAGCGGTGCCGTTCTTGATGCTGCTGGGAACGACGGCGGGGGGTTGGCAGATGGCGCGAGCCGCGACGATAGCCAGCGCGCGCCGGATTGCGGGAGACAAGTCGGCTTTTTGGATGGCCAAGCTGGCCACCGCCCGTTTCTATTCCGATCATTTTCTGACGCAGGCGCCGGGCCTAGCGAACGCGATTGTCAGCGGGGCCACCGGAACCCTGGCTATGCCGGAGGAGAGTTTCTGATCTGGACTCGGTTGCGGCCGGAGGTCTTCGCTTCATAGAGCGCACGGTCGGCGCGGCGCATGACGGCATCGAAGTCCTCTTCTTCCCGTTGCCATTCCGCAACGCCGATGGAAATGGTGATGCGCAGGGGCGCCATTCCGGGAAGGTCAAGAGGCGTTGTTTCGACCAGCAGGCGTATCCGTTCGGAAAATTCCTGGGCGCCTTCCAAAGCCGTATGGGGAAGGGCGAGGGCAAATTCTTCTCCGCCCATTCTGGCCAGGATATCGGTGTCTCGCAATGAATTGCCGATCAGTGCGACCATTCCGGTCAGGACCGAGTCGCCAGCGGGATGGCCGTGGGCATCGTTGATGTGCTTGAAGTGGTCGACATCGATGATGGCCAGGGATAGCGGCGTACCGTGACGCCGGGCGCGTTCAATCTCGACCCGCGCCAATTCGTCGAAGTGCCGGCGATTGGCGATGCGGGTGAGGGGATCGGTGGTCGCCAGGGTGCGGAGCTCGAGACTGAGTTCCCGGAGTCGCGACATCTGACTTTGGCTTGCCGCCGCCAGTCGCCAAACAATATAGCCGCCAAAGCCCAGCATGAGCGAAAACAGCAGGGCCAATGCCAACGATGGGCCCAGAGAGGCTTGCCAATCCGCGAAAATCTCGGATTCGGCCAGGGAGGAAGAAGCGATTACCGGGTATTTTTCCAGCCTGAGGGTATTGACGAAGCGGGGCGTGCCATCGAAAGGGGAAACGGTGCGGATGCTCGCTTCTTCCGGAACCTGGCCGAGCAGTTCGGCGATGCGGGGGATCATTTCGCCGAAATGCCCTTCTCCGGGAAGCCGGACGATATTCGTTCCGTCGAGGAGGATCAGGGCAACGGCTTGTCCCTCGTGGCGTAGCGTGCTGCGGATTTCATCGGCGAGGGTGTTGAGATCGAGAAGCACGACGGCGGCACCCACTAGGTTGCCGGATTCGTCTCGTGCCGCCTGGGTCAGTCCCATGAACCAGCGACCTTGATGCACCCTCGATAGCGCAGGATGGCTGATATGTATTTGGGGAGCCCCGGGCTTGGAGACCGCGGTGTAATACTCGCGGTCAGCCACGTTTGGCGGTTGACCCTGGCCGGACCACTGAAGAATGTCTCCCGCTGGCCCGAGAAGCAGAATGTCCATGATCGCGCCGTCCAGCGCGGCGAGGCGGCGCAACTCCCGGTTATCGTGGGGGTTGCCCGACTTCTGTTCGTCGGCAAGGTAGCGTGCAATTAGAAAGTATTTGTCCAGGGCGCTCTGGACATAGGCGCTGAAAACTCTGTTGTTGAGGCTGACCCGCTCCTCGCCATGGCGAATTGCCCGCTGATGACGATCAAATACTTCGTAGCCAATGACTCCGACAAGCAGCACGATGGCGGCTAGTGTGAAGGCCAGGAGCAGGCGTGGTCGAAATGGGTTGGGCCCGAGTTGCGAAGGCACAGATATTCCAGGACGGCAAGGTCAGAAGAGTCGGCTCTGATTTCGCGATCGCCGAAGCGACGGATTGTCCTGGCCGCAGCCCGGGTGGTCAAGACCGAGAGCGAACCCAGCAATGGAATATGGAAAGACCGGGAAGGACTCGACGACGAGATTCCCTTGATTCATGAGGCGAGTTATGAGTAGAATCTCCTGTTTTTCCACCTTGCTCCACCGCAAACGCATGGCGGGGGGCTTTAACCAGAAGGAGTCTGCATGCGCCATTATGAAATCGTCTTTATCGTCCACCCGGACCAGAGCGAGCAGGTGCCCGGGATGGTCGAGCGCTATCGCGCCATCGTCACAAGTCGTGGCGGTGCCATTCATCGCCTGGAAGACTGGGGGCGTCGCCAGTTGGCCTACCCGATCCAGAAAATCCACAAGGCCCATTACGTATTGATGAACATCGAGTGCGACGGAGAAACCCTGGGCGAACTCGAGCACTCGTTCAAGTTCAATGACGCCGTGCTACGTCATCTCATCGTCAAGATGAAGGCCGCCGTGACTTCTCCCTCCCCGATGATGAAGGAGGAGAAATCCAAGTCCCTGCTTGGCGGCGGCGAAGTCGCCCCGGCGGAAACGGCAGCAGCCTGAGGTTCAGGCACGGGATGGTAGGCTGAATCGCGTCGAAATCTCCGGCAGGTTGCGCGAGCGTAAGGCGCTCCGCTATACCCCCGCCGGAGTTCCGGTGAGCGAAGGCGTGCTTGAGCACGCGTCGCAGCAGGAAGAAGCGGGCGCGATGCGGCAGGTGACTTGTGAAATGACCGTCGTGGCTTTGGGCGAATCGGCCCGCTGGCTACAGGCCGCGCCCCTTGGCGGGGTGTTTCGGTTGACGGGTTTCCTGGCTGCCAAGAATCGCCACGGCAAAACCCCCGTGCTCCATGTGACTACGATCGAATTTTTGGAAGGAAAAGAAAATGGCACGATTCTTCAAGAAGAAGGATGACGACAAGAAAAAGAAGCGCGGCAGCGGGTTGTTCAAGCGCCGCAAATTCTGCCGTTTCACGGCAGAGAAGGTTGTTGAGATCGATTACAAGGATGTGGACGTACTCAAGGAGTACATCCAGGAAAACGCCAAGATCATGCCGGCTCGCCTGACCGGCACCAAGGCCGGTTATCAGCGCCAGCTGGGCACCGCGATCAAGCGCGCGCGTTTTCTGGCCCTCCTGCCCTATACCGACAACCACCTGTAATTCGCGGAGAGAAGAAACATGCAAATCATTCTGCTCGAAAAGGTTGTCAATCTCGGAAACCTGGGTGACGTGGTCAAGGTCAAGGATGGCTACGCCCGCAACTTCCTGATTCCCCGTCGCATGGCCAAACGTGCGACACCTGCCGCCCTGGCCGAATTTGAGGCACGTCGTGTCGAACTGGAACGGGTTGCGGCGGAGAAGCTGGCAGCCGCCCAGGGTATCGCCGAAAAGCTCAATGGCGTGACCGTTGCCGTGGCCAGAAAAGCCGGTATGGATGGTCGCCTCTTTGGCTCTGTCGGTAACGTGGATATTGCCGACGGCCTCAAGGCTGCCGGCTTCGACGTCGATCGGGCCGCCATTCGTCTGCCCGAGGGGCCCTTCAAGGCCATAGGCGAGTTTCCGGTGGATGTCGCCCTCCATACCGACGTCGTCGCGAATATCACGGTCGCTGTCGTGGCCGAATAAATCGTCGCAATATACCCGTCAAAAAAAGCCCCGCGGATCCCGCGGGGCTTTTTTCTTGCTCGGGTTTCTCCGGGAGTCCCGGAGGGGAAAACTTGGACTACCGCCCGATTCAGACGAAGGATACGTCGTCCGCGAGTGAGAAGCGGCCACCGTGCAGGGTTGCAATCTCCGTCGCATCGGCGCCGCCGACGCCGTCTGCGTCGTAGTAGAGATGACCGGTCTTGCCGTCGGTATCCAGGGTGTAACTGACTGCGGTACTGCCGGCAGTAAATACTGTGGAATCGAGCACGATGTCGTCGATCCGAGTCTGGAAACCATAGATGTCGTCTCGGCCGGTAAGGCTGTCGAACACGAAGCTATCGGCTCCTCCCCTCTCGGCATCCCCGTCGCCCCACAATTGGTCGTCTCCAGCTCCGCCCCGCAAGACGTCATTTCCGCCGCCGCCCTTCAGAATATCGTTCCCTTCGCCGCCCGCAAGGGAATCGTTTCCACCCTCGCCGAGCAAGGTGTCGTCTTCGGTGCCGCCAAGCAGAGTGTCACTCCCGCCGCCACCGCGAAGGAGATCGTTGCCGGCGTCTCCAGCCAGGCTATCTGCGCCACCGCCCCCCTGGAGGGAGTCGTTGCCGTCGCCACCTGCGAGGGAATCGTTTCCGCCCTCGCCGAGCAGGGTATCGTCGTCGGCGCCACCCGACAGGTTGTCGCTTCCTCCGCCACCACGGAGGAGATCATTGCCTGCATCGCCGGCCAGACTATCGTCGCCACCATCTCCTCTGAGCGTGTCGTTGCCGTCGCCTCCGGATAGAGCATCATTCCCGCCTTCGCCGAGCAGCGTGTCGTCATCGGCTCCGCCGAGCAAAACGTCATTTCCACCGCCGCCGCGAAGGAGGTCGTTGCCGGCGTCACCCGCCAGCGTATCGTCGCCACCGTCGCCTTTGAGGGTGTCGTTCCCCTCGCCGCCGGCGAGGTCGTCATTTCCACCGCCACCCGCGAGGTCGTCGTTTCCAATTCCCCCGGTGAGGTCGTCATCGCCGGCATCGCCCTTCAGGCGATCATCGCCATCGCCACCCGACAGGCTATCGTTTCCGCTTTCCCCCTGAAGGGTATCGTCATCGGCGCCGCCGTCCAGGTTGTCATCGCCTGCGCCGCCTTTCAGGAGGTCCTTGCCGCTACCCCCGATCAAGAGATCGTTCTCGGTGCCGCCGGAAAGAGAATCGTCGCCATCTTCGCCAAAGAGTTGGTCGGCTCCCGAGTCGCCACCAATTCGGTCGTTACCGCTTCCGCCCAGCAGCAGATCGTCCCCGGTTCCGCCAGATAGCGCGTCCTTTCCATCGCCTCCGGCAGCGATATCGTTCCCCTTGCCGCCAAAGATCATATCGTTGCCGCTACCTCCTGCGAGAGTGTCGTCGCCGTCGTCACCCGACAGGTTGTCATTGTCATCGCCGCCCGAAAGGATGTCGTCATCGGCACCCCCTGCCAGGCGGTCGCGGCCGCTTCCACCGAAGAGACGATCCTCGCCAGAATCACCCCGCAAATGATCATTGCCGTCGTCGCCGAATAGATCGTCGTTGCCGCCGCCACCGGACAGGTTGTCGTTCCCGCCTCGTCCATGGAATTCGTCATTTCCATCACCGTCCCGATGAGTGTCCCCGCGGCGGTCGTCGCCGAATTCGTCGTGGGCACCTCGATCGTCTCCGCCAAGATCCTCTTCTCGCCCGGCAAGGTAGTCCTCAAGATCGCCGAGAGTGATCAGCCCGACGAAGGCTTCGTAAGTCAGGTCTAGGCCCGTGACGGAAAAAGCAGGGAGCGTTTCACCGGCTAGGTAAGCGTCCAATCCCGTCACGATACCTACCGGGGGATCTCCGCTGAATACCCCCTGGAGGATCAAACGTCCTCCCTGCGGGGTCGGAGGATCATCTTCGCTGCTGACCAGAAGCAGGCTGATCGTCGAGGCCGTGGTTTCAATAATCGAGTAGCCGTCGATGTGGTCGACGAACGATTCCCAATCGGGACCGAGCGTATTGTTGGTGATGGTGATCATGATTCAGTTCCAGGTTGACGTACTTGAGTGGCGCAAGCATCCATGCCGCTAACCGATGCCTGCCGCTCCATTTCGACACAGGATGCGAAATTGTATTGCTGTCTGCGAGCCGTGCGCTGAAAGGCGAGCTTACTCCTGTGAATTAAGCAACGATTTCCGCACCCGTCAACGCAACCAAGCAAGGCAAATGCCAGCAAGTCGTGCCGCTTGGGCGCGCCTACTAGAGCGCAAAGCCGCCCTGGCGGGGAAGAACGCTTCCCTGCCCCTGGGGCATAAGACCCAGTGCCGGGGGATTTGCCCCAGATACGCTGGGGTTTGCGGGGCGAGAGACGAATTGTCGCCGTACTGATACAGAATGGACTGATTTCGCCGCGAAACTTGCTCAGTGGCGCCGCAAATTGCGTTTATAATCGCCGAAAAAGCAAAAAGCCCGTGAAGTTCACGGGCTAAGTGCTTGACTTTAATTGGCTCCCCGACCTGGGCTCGAACCAGGGACCTACGGATTAACAGTCCGGCGCTCTACCGACTGAGCTATCGGGGAATAGAGGCGCGCATAATAGTCGCTGAGTCCGCTCCAGTCAAGCAATTGCGAGAACAAGTCAGGACAAAACAAAGGGAACGATGGATCAGAATCTGATATACGCCAAGACTCCTAGCGGTGACGAAGCGGTGCGCCAGAGTACCCGGGTCGTTCAGCGCAACCTGCGCATGGTCTTAGTGCAGGTGGACGGGAAACTGACCGTTGGGGAGCTCGCCACCAAGATCGGCAACCCGAAGATGGTTGAGCAATCGCTGCGGGAACTCGAGGAAGGAGGCTTCATTGCCCCGGTTCTCGAGGCTGCTTCGGTCTGGGAAGAGGCCAAGCGCAAGATTGCCGAGCGAGCGGCGATGGCGCCTGCTTCTCAATTTTCGACCTTCGGACCGCGAGATGGAGTATCGACAGGTGCCCAGCAGGCTGATCCGCGGGCCAGCGACTCCGGCTCCATTCCGAGCGTCTTTTCGACTTTCGGGCGACCGGCGGTTCCGGCAGAGAACGCCGAGGAGGAAGAGGAACGAAGCCTGATCGCAAAACTCTCCGGTGCACTGACTCTGGGTGAGAGCGAGGAGGTGCACGCACCACCTCGGGAGTTCAAAGCGATCAAGCTTGTCTGGGGCCTCCTCGGCGCCCTTGTCCTTGGCGTGCTCACACTCTTTCTTTTCCCGTACAACAATTATCGCCTGGATGTAGAGGCTGCCCTTGCGCGAGCCTTGGTTGCCCCGGTGAAGGTCGAGGACATCGGATTTGTGGCGCTGCCCAGACCAGGCCTGGCGATTCGGGGCGTGACCGTCGGCACCCATGGCGACTCGAAGATCGCGGAAATTCGTCTCGCTTCCCCCTTTGCGCTGTTCGGTGGTGGACAGAAGGTGCTTTCCGGAGTCGAGGCGATAGGCTTGCGGTTTTCGGCCGATCAACTGAGCAGCCTGGCCGCCGCGCCGTCGGGATCTCCATCAGGTCTGATCATTTCGCAAATGATCGTCCGTGATGCCCAGCTCGCTGCCGGTGGCACGGGACTTGAGACCTTGGGGGGAGAGATTTTCTTCAAGAACGGCGGAGGACTCGAAAAGCTCTCGTTGCGTACCGAGGATAGGAGTTTGCGAATCGAAGCGCTGCCATCGGCCATGGGACTGACCGTGAGCGTCGAGGGGTTCGGCTGGAAACCGATCGCCGATGGCCCGTACGTCTTCGAGTCACTGCAGGCCCATGGCGTACTGCAAAAGGGCAAGCTGGTCTTGCAGGACATCGATACCAACTTTCTGGGCGGCGTCCTGAAAGGCACGTTGCTGGTCGATTGGACTAACGGGTTGGCGGTGGCTGGCGACGCAGCCCTAACCAGACTGAGTGCAGGACGCTTCGGCGAAGTGATCGTGCCGCCCCTGAAGATCGAGGGGGATTTGAGTGGAAGCGTCAAGCTGCGGGGCGCCGCCGCGGATTGGGCAGGATTGCGGGCAACCCTGGAGGGTTCCATGGATTTGGAAATAACCCGCGGATCCCTCCACGGCGTCGATCTCGGCGAGGCAGCTCGCAGGGGATCAGGACGTACCACGCGCGGTGGTCAGACCAAATTCGAAAAATTGCGGGGCTATCTCCGTTTCACCCCGACGGAGGCGAGCAGTAGCGACCTGAAGCTCTCTGCGGGACTGCTGACGGCCGAGGGGCAATTCACTGCCCGAGCAGGAGGCCGAGTCGAAGCAACGGCCAACGTCGTGATCCAGAGCTCGGTGTCGGCCGTTCGCATGCCGGTCCGCATTTCAGGAGAACTGCCGGATCTGGTCGCGTCCGCAGGACGTTGAACGGGGGGGCTGGAGCCCCGCCCGTTCAATTGCTACGTTCAGCAGCTCGTGGGCACTGCCAAGTGCTCAACCCTTGATGACCGTAGCGATGGCGCCGGCGACGTAATCGATATTCTTGGTGTTCAGCGCGGCCAGACAGATACGGCCGGTGGATACGGCATAAATCCCGAACTCTTCCTTCATGCGCTCCACTTGGGCAGCGGTCAATCCGGTGTACGAGAACATGCCCCGCTGCTTGACCACGAACGAAAAATCTTGGGGAACTCCCTGGGCCTTGATGGCTTCCACGAGGCCGGTGCGCATCGCGCGAATACGGTCGCGCATTCCTGCCAGCTCGGTTTCCCACGTCTGCCGCAATTCTCCGGAGGCGAGGACCGCCGCCACCAGAGCACCGCCATGGGTGGGCGGATTGGAATAGTTGGTGCGGATGACGCGCTTCAATTGGGACATCACGCGGGCAGCCTCATCCTTGCTCGCAGTCACGATGGAGAGGGCGCCGACCCGCTCTCCGTACAGGGAGAAATTCTTGGAGAATGAACTGGAGGCGAAGAATTGCAGGCCCGAGGCCGAAAAGGCGCGAACCGCTACGGCGTCGGCATCGATGCCCTCGGCGAAGCCCTGGTAAGCCATATCCAGGAACGGAACCAGTGCGCGTTCCTTGCACAGCCCGACCACTTCTGCCCATTGCGTATCGGACAGATCAGCCCCGGTGGGATTGTGGCAGCAAGCGTGCAACACGATGATGGAACCGGCGGGAAGGCCCTTGAGGCAGGTCTTCATACCGTCGAAATCCACGCCGCGGGTGGCTGCATCGTAGTAGGGGTAGTTCTCGACTACGAATCCGGCGGATTCGAATAGCGCGCGGTGGTTTTCCCAAGAGGGGTCGCTGATGTAGACCTTTGCTTCCGGATTCAGACGCTTCAGATAATCGGCGCCGATCTTGAGGGCGCCCGTGCCGCCGAGCGCTTGGGCGGTGACGATCTGGCCGTTGGCGACCAGCGCGGAATCCTTCCCGAACAGGAGGTTCTGCACGGCGTTGTTGTAGGCCGCGGGGCCTTCGATGGGCTGGTAACCGCGGGGCGGAGCGGCCTTGAGGCGGACTTCCTCGGCGGCCTTGACTGCAGCGAGCAGCGGAATCTTGCCATTGTCGTCAAAGTAGACGCCGACGCCGAGATTGACCTTGGTGCTGCGGGAATCGGCGTTGAAGGCTTCATTCAGGCCGAGAATGGGGTCGCGCGGGGCCATCTCCACCGCGGCAAAGATCGACGAGGTCATAGGAACTCCATGGGATGATATGCTGTAATTACCGATGGCCAGGGCAGTGCCGAAGGCCTTGAAACCGCGCGATTCTAGCATGAGCGAACTGACCCCCGACACGCCCGTCGTTACCTTTCCCAATAGCCCCTACCGGTTGCATCAGCCTTTTTTGCCGGCGGGGGATCAGCCGGAAGCCATTGCAAAACTCATTGAAGGGCTTGGCGATGGATTGTCCTTCCAGACCCTGCTCGGTGTGACCGGCTCCGGAAAGACCTACACCATGGCCAACGTTATCGCCCGTACCGGGCGTCCCGCTCTGGTACTGGCGCCGAACAAGACTCTGGCCGCGCAACTCTATTCGGAATTCCGGGAATTCTTTCCCGAGAATGCCGTGGAGTACTTCGTTTCCTATTACGACTATTACCAACCCGAGGCCTACGTGCCCTCGCGGGATCTTTACATCGAGAAGGACAGTTCGATTAACGATCACATCGAACAGATGCGACTGTCGGCTACCAAGAGCCTGCTGGAACGTGACGACGTGGTCATCGTCGCGACGGTGTCCTGTATCTACGGTATTGGTGATCGGGACGAATATCACAACATGATTCTCACCATGCGGATGGGCGATCGACTCGACCAGCGAGCGATCGTCAAGCGGCTTACCGAGATGCAGTATGAGCGCAACGACGTGGATTTTCACCGGGGTAGCTTCCGGGTACGTGGCGACATCATCGACATCTTTCCGGCCGAGCACGCCGAGCACGCCATCCGCGTTTCGCTCTTCGACGACGAGATCGACGGCCTCCAGTTCTTCGATCCGCTCACCGGACACCTGCTGAACAAGGCCTTGCGCTTCACGGTTTTCCCCGCCTCCCACTACGTGACCCCGCGAGCGACGGTGTTGCGGGCTGTCGAGGCGATCAAGGTCGAGCTGCGCGAGCGCGTGGCGTTCTTCCATCAACAGCAGAAACTCGTTGAGGCCCAACGCATTGAGCAGCGGACCCGTTTCGATCTGGAACTCCTCGACCAGATAGGGTTCTGCAAGGGCATCGAGAACTACTCCCGACACCTCTCCGGGCGTCGCGCCGGGGATCCGCCACCAACGCTGATCGATTATCTGCCGGCAGACGCCCTGATGTTCATTGACGAATCCCATGTCACCGTCGGTCAGGTGGGGGGAATGTACAAGGGCGACCGGTCGCGCAAGGAAAATCTGGTGGATTACGGGTTCCGCCTGCCGTCGGCCCTCGATAATCGGCCGTTACGCTTCGAGGAATTTGAGGCGCACCTGCGCCAAACCATCTTTGTCTCGGCAACACCTGCGGATTACGAAAACGCCCACGCCGGTCAGGTCGTCGAGCAGGTGGTGCGGCCAACCGGACTTGTCGATCCCGATTTGATGGTGCGTCCGGCCTCCACCCAGGTGGACGACATTCTGGCGGAAATTCGTGAGCGCGCCCAAGTTGGCGAACGCGTACTCGTCACCACCCTGACCAAACGCATGGCCGAGGACCTGACGGATTTTCTCGGCGATAACGGCGTCCGAGTGCGCTATCTGCACTCGGACATCGACACGGTAGAGCGAGTGGAAATCATCCGCGACCTGCGCCTGGGAGAATTCGATGTCCTCGTCGGCATCAATCTATTGCGCGAAGGTCTGGATATCCCCGAAGTGTCTCTGGTCGCCATCCTGGATGCCGACAAGGAGGGATTCTTGCGTTCGGAGCGCTCGCTGATCCAGACGGTAGGCCGGGCTGCTCGTCATATCCATGGCACAGCAATCCTTTACGCTGATAGGATTACGGAATCGATGCGCAAAGCGATTGCTGAAACCAATCGCCGGCGAAGCAAGCAGTTGGCTTTCAACGCGGCGAACGGCATCGTGCCGCGGGGTGTCTCGAAGCGGATCAAGGACATCATCGACGGCGTCTATGACGCGGAAGCTGCGCGTAGCGAGCAGAAGGTTGCCGAGCAGCAAGCTGTCTACGCATCAATGAACGAGAAGACCCTGGCCAAGGAGATCAGCCGCCTGGAAAGACAAATGCTTGAACACGCCAAAAATCTCGAATTCGAGGCTGCAGCAGCGGCCCGCGACGAACTGTTCCGGATCAAAGAGCGCGCCTTTGGGGCTGCACCCCACGATCGGGGCGGTCCTGGAGGACCATGAAGCCGTTTCGCATCCTGATGGTTTGCATGGGAAATATCTGCCGCTCGCCAACGGCAGAGGGGGTTGCGCGTAAATTGATTTTAAACAATGGGTTGGGTGACGTTGTTGAAGTCGATTCTGCGGGAACTCACGGCTATCACGTGGGTGAATCACCCGATCAGAGAACTCAGCGCGCGGCGGCGGTGCGTGGCTACGATCTCTCGCAACAGCGAGCGCGCAAGGTGGCGCCTCAGGATCTCGATTACTTTGACTTGATTCTGGCGATGGATCGGGCCAACCTGGACAATCTGAGGCGTATGGCCTCCCCTGAACAGCGGGAGCGCATTCGCCTGTTCATGGACTACTCGCAAGGATTCGATGACGACGAGGTGCCAGATCCCTATTACGGACTAGGTCATGGATTCGACCTTGTCCTCGACATGGTCGAGGATGCTGCGCAGGGCCTGGTCAAGGAATTGAAGAAGCGCTACGGCCGAACCTGACTGCCGGCAAATCATGACTTTGCCGCCACATCCCGGTTGGGGACATCGCTAGCTTCGTCTGGGGCGATTTCAGCAGATAAACGAGCGACGGGGAGCCGAAGCTCCCCGTTCCGCTAGGATGCAGGCCTTATTTTCGAGTCTCGACCATTTCCATGGGGCCCGCCTCAGAAGTCTCATCTGCAGCCCGCTGTCGACGGGGCCGCCCCAGCTTTACCGCGGAGGATTCAGGGGCCCACGTGCCCGACGATACTGTCTGGACCAATTCCAGACCGCTTCCATCCAGGATGCGGTCGAGTTGAATCGGTTCGGCAGGTTCGAGGAGCGTCGGCGCAGCAGCCATTGGCACTGCGGGAGGCAAGGGCAGGTCCGGAGTGGACGGGGTCTCCTCGGACGGGGAATCCTCGCCTGCCAGGGGGACTGCATCCGCCGGGAACGAATCTGCCGCTTTTGGTTCAGGCGCAGTCTCCAAGGGCGAAGCCGACGTCGCGATGCTCACCGGAGAATCGGTTTCGCTCGTTGAGACTGCAAAGGCAGGCACGGGGGCGACCGAATCTTTCGCTTCCGAGCTGACTACGGCCTCGGCGGTCGACGCGGGCTGAGGGCTGGAAGCCTCCTGGGCGAGCGCTTCCGGCGCGACGGCAACGGAGGTGACGGACTCTTCGAGCGGTACGACAACGGGCGACGCTGATTGGGTCAGCTCGCCTTGAGTCTCTGCCGCGGCATCGACCGGGACACTTCCCTCCGCTTCGTTCGCTCCGCGAGTACGGCCACGGCCTCCGCGGCGTCCTCGGCGACGACCGCCGGCTTCGTCGCTGGTCGCCATTTCTTGGGCGGCAGCGGAAGCGGCAAGCGCCCCCGGATTCAGCTCATCGCGTGCATCGAGGGAGGGTACGGCGTTTTCGGTAGGCCCAGCGGCCGGACGTTCGCGTTTATCCTTGCGTTCATTGCGCGGGCGCCGCTCCTGGCGCTCCGCGCCAGGAGCGGCGGATTCTTCCCGCGGAGCGCGCTCGGGTCGCTCAGGTCGTCCGTCGCGTGCGTTTCGCTCAGTGCGCTCTTCGTCTCGGCGATTGCTTCCGCGGCCATTGCGGCGGTTGTCGTTGCGTCCTTCATTGCGGTCACGTCGACCCTCGCGCGATTTGCGCGGAGGTTCCGCCGACGGAGCGGCGGGAGCGGCCGGTACGACCGGTGCGGGAGTCGAACGGAACCAGGAGAACAGCCGCGACAGAAGTCCGGGCTCGGATTTGCCTTCGGGAGCCGGCGCACTCGTGGCGGCCGGCTCCGGAGTCTTCTCGGGTACCAGGGGGGCAGGCTGTTCTGGCGTAATCCCCTTGATGGCAGCTTCCTGGCGAGGTTTGCCGGCTTCTCTTTCGGCGGAACCGGGACGCGAGCCTTCTTCCGCGGGGAGGTCGACCATCCTGTAAGACGGTTCCTTGAGATCTTCCAGATTCAGGTCGTCGTGGCGTAGACGGACGACGCTATGGGCCGGGGTCTCCAGGTGCACGTTGGGAATGAGCAGAATGGTGACCTTGTGGCGCAGTTCGATGGCTTGAATGTCGGGCCGCTTCTCGTTGAGGAGGAAGGTGGCGACATCGACCGGAACCTGAACATGCACCGCTGCCGTGTTGTCCTTCATGGCTTCCTCCTCGAGGATGCGCAGGATGTGCAGCGCAGCGGACTCGGTGGAGCGGATGTGCCCGGTTCCGGTACAGCGCGGACAGGGGATGTAACTGGTCTCCGCCAGGGCCGGACGGAGCCGCTGACGGGAGAGCTCCATGAGGCCGAAGCGGCTGATCTTGCCCATCTGGACCCGGGCGCGGTCGAACCGAAGCGCGTCGCGCAGGCGATTTTCGACCTCGCGCTGATTGCGCTGGTTCTCCATGTCGATGAAGTCGATGACGATCAAGCCACCCAAATCGCGCAGGCGAAGCTGGCGAGCAAGTTCGTCGGCCGCTTCAAGATTCGTCTTGAGGGCCGTTTCCTCGATGTCCGACCCCTTCGTGGCACGGCCGGAATTGACATCCACGGCGACCAGGGCTTCGGTATGATCGATGACGATGGCGCCGCCGGAGGGCAAATTCACCTGGCGGGCAAAGGCGGTTTCGATCTGATGTTCGATCTGGAAGCGGGAGAACAGCGGGACATCGTCCCGGTAACGCTTCACCCGACTGACGTTGCCCGGCATAACGGTACCCATGAAGGCCCGTGCCTGCTCGAAGACTTCGTCAGTGTCGATGAGGATTTCGCCGATGTCCGGCTGGAAATAATCGCGAATGGCCCGGATGACCAGACTGCCCTCAAGGTAGATGAGGAAGGCGCCTGATTGTTGTTGGGCAGCGCCTTCGATGGCCGTCCACAACTGAAGCAGGTAATTGAGGTCCCATTGCAATTCCTCGCTCTGACGGCCGATTGCGGCGGTGCGGGCGATGAGGCTCATTCCCTGAGGGACCTGCAACTGATCCATGACTTCCCGCAGTTCCGCGCGCTCATCGCCGTCTACGCGACGGGAGACCCCCCCGCCTCGCGGATTGTTCGGCATCAGGACGAGATAGCGGCCTGCAAGGGAAACGTAAGTCGTCAGGGCAGCGCCCTTGTTTCCCCGCTCGTCCTTGTCAACCTGAACGATGAGTTCCTGGCCCTCTTTCAGGGCCTCGCTGATCTTGGCTTTCCCCGCTTCCACGCCCGGCTGGAAATAGATCCGGGAAATTTCCTTGAAGGGAAGGAAGCCGTGTCTTTCGGCGCCATAGTCGACGAAGCAGGCTTCGAGAGAAGGCTCAATGCGGGTGATGACCCCTTTGTAAATGTTGCTTTTGCGTTGTTCCTTGGCGGCGGATTCAATGTCGAGATCGATTAGTTTTTGACCGTCGACAATGGCGACACGGAGTTCTTCCGCCTGTGTCGCGTTAAAGAGCATGCGTTTCATCAGCTTTGGGCTCCAGCGCACGAAAGCACGTGATAGCCGAGCGCCCTGGCAGGCAGCGACACGTTCAGTAATCGGGTTGCGTCATGAGTGTATTCAGTGGCAACGAGGATAGCTACGGGTTTTCGCTGGTGTGATTTTGCCGCGTTCTATTTATGACAAGGCGGCTCTCTGAATCCTGCTGCGGGCGGCTCGGGCGTGCTTAGTGTGCGCCAATCCATTAACATCGCTACTTTTGGTGAGCGAACTTAACCAGTCGATCCGAGTTGGCCTGGCCTGTACAGGTCGCACAGGTGAAGGGGAGGGTCCCTGCCGGGAAGCCTCGGGCAACGCCCAAGGCGGACGGTCTGACGGTGCACTTCTTCTTGCAGGCCGAGACACGAATCTTCATCAGTATATTGCAAAATGCCAAGCGCTGTTAACAAATCCGTCGCCCACCTTGTCATCGATGAAGACAGTCAGGGCCAGCGTCTTGATAATTTCCTGATGACTCGCTGCAAGGGGGTTCCCAAGAGCCACGTGTACCGCATTTTGCGCAGCGGAGAAGTGCGGGTGAATAGTTGCCGGGCCGAGGCGGCCTATCGGCTGACGTCGGGCGATGTTGTCCGCGTCCCGCCGATGCGCCTTGCCGAACGCACCCAATCCGATGTCGAGGAGGCGGCAAAGGCAAGGGTCGAGCTGCCCGTCATCTACGAGGATGAGGCCTTGGTAGCGCTCGACAAACCGGTCGGGGTGGCGGTTCACGGCGGTAGCGGGGTCAGCTTCGGCGTCATCGAGATACTCCGTCGCCAGCGCCGCGAGGCCCGTTTTCTCGAGCTCGCCCATCGGCTCGATCGCGAGACCTCGGGGATTCTCCTGGTAGGCAAGAAGCGGCTGGCCCTGACCGCACTCCACGACATGTTTCGGGAGCATGGGGATAGCACCGATAAGCGCTACTTGGTTCTGGTCCGCGGGCGATGGATGAATGCGCTGCAGCATGCCAGGTTTCCGCTCTACAAGCATCTTTCCGACGAGGGGGAACGCAGGGTCCGGGTCGATGCCCAGGGCAAGCCGGCCCATACCGTATTTCGTCTCTTGGCCCGCTGGAAGGACTGTAGTTTGCTAGAGGCTCAACTCAAGACTGGGCGGACGCATCAGATCAGGGTCCATCTTGCCCAGCTGGGCTTTCCCATTCTGGGCGACGAGAAATACGGCGATTTTGCGCTCAACAAATCGCTGCCCAAGGATGGACTCAAACGGATGGCCTTGCATGCGTGGCGGCTTTCGCTACGGCATCCGCTCACCGGCGCTCCCTTATCCCTGAGAGCGCCTTTCCCTGCGGAGCTGGGGGTTTTTGCCCTGGCCCGTGCGGATCGGTCACCGGCGGAATTTGCGGTTCCCGATCTTGAACAAATTCTTGCCGGGGAGCTCTGAACCTCCCATGAAGGGCTACGACCTCATCGTGTTCGATTGGGATGGAACCATACTGGATTCCGCAGGAGCGATCGTGGGAGCCATCCAGGCCGCGTGTCGGGATCTGGATCTGCCGGTGCCCGAAGCATCCACCGCCCGTCACGTCATCGGGCTCGGTCTGGGCGATGCCCTCCGGCAGGCCGTTCCGCATCTGGCGGAGGCGCAGTATCCGGCCATGGTGGAGCGCTATCGGTTCCACTACCTATCCGCCGACCACGAACTTGAGCTTTTCTCTGGAATTCGCGAACTTCTGGCGGAGCTGCGCGGCGCCGGGAAGAATTTGGCGGTAGCGACCGGCAAAAGCCGAGCCGGGCTCGACAGGGCTCTGCGGCATTCGGGGCTGGCTCCCTTGTTTTCGGCGTCTCGCTGTGCCGACGAGTGCTTCTCCAAGCCGCATCCCCAGATGCTTGAGGAATTGATTGGGGAATTGGGTTTTGAAGCGGGGCGGACTGTCATGATCGGCGATACCTCCCACGACTTGCTCATGGCCCGGAATGCTGGCGTCGACGGAGTTGCGGTGACCTACGGCGCCCATCCGGCCTCGCATCTCCTGGAACATGGTCCGCTGGCATGCGTCGATTCGGTGCCCGATCTCGCCCGATGGCTTCAACTGAACGCCTGATCTGCCCGTCAGAGGCTGTCGTCGATGGCGGCATCGGGTGCCGCTTCGTCGTCGAACGGCATGGAAGAGAGACGCCGGCATTCGCCATCCGGTTTCGCGGCCGAGTTTATGCCTATGTCAATGAATGTGGTCATGTCCCTGCAGAGCTCGACTGGCAGCCCGGAGAGTTTTTCGATTATTCCAAGCTATACTTGATCTGCTCCATCCACGGCGCCCTCTATGCTCCCGAGTCCGGGCAGTGCCTGGGCGGCCGTTGCCAGGGAATCGGCCTAAAACCGCTGCGGGTGGCAGAGCGGGACGGCGCCATCTATTTGCTCGCGGAATCACCCCATGACTGACCTCCCAGGAAACGAACAACCGCAGTGGGAGCGCAAAACGCTCGAAAAACTCGCCTTCGCCGCCCTTGAGGAACAAAGGCTCCGCCGCCGCTGGGGGATATTTTTCAAGACTCTGGGCTTCATCTATGTGCTGGTCGTCCTGGTGGCGTTTGTCGACTGGGGGGAGGACGCGGCGCATCAGGAAAGGCATACGGCGCTCGTTCATCTGAATGGGGTGATCGAGCCCAGGGGCGAGGCGAGCGCGGAGAAGCTCATCGCCGCACTGCAGAGCGCCTTCGAGGAGAAGCATGCGGCGGGAATCGTGCTGCGGATCAACAGTCCGGGCGGTAGTCCGGTCCAGGCAGGCATGGTGAATGACGAAATTCGGCGCCTGCGCGCGAAGTATCCGGACAAGCCGCTCTATGCGGTGGTCGAGGACCTCTGCGCTTCCGGGGGCTATTACGTCGCCGCAGCTGCGGACAAGATTTACGTGAATAAGGCGAGTCTCGTCGGGTCGATCGGGGTCATCATGGAAGGCTTCGGTTTCACCGGAACCATGGACAAGGTTGGCGTCGAACGCCGCTTGCTCACGGCGGGTGTCAACAAGGGATTTCTCGATCCGTTCTCACCGCAGGATCCAGGCCAAAAGGCCCATGCCCAAGGGCTTCTGGATGACATTCACAAGCAATTCATCGACGTGGTCAGAGCCGGTCGGGGTAAGCGCCTGAAGGAAACGCCCGAAATGTTCTCCGGACTCGTGTGGACCGGGGCTCAAAGCGTTGAGCTTGGGCTGGCCGACGATTTTGGCTCGGTGGAATCGGTGGCGAGGGACGTCGTCAAGGCGGAAAAGCTCTTCGAGTATACCGTCAAGGACAATATCGCCGAGCGGGTCGCGAAGCGTCTTGGCGCTGGTGCCATGAGCAGTTTCTGGGACGGGCTGTTCACTCGGGCTTCCGGGGTCAGTTTGCGCTAAGCCTGAGTCTAGGCGAGGAGGAGGAAGACCGTCGGCCGGCGCTCGACCTCGGGCGGCGGAGTCTTCCGCCAGTCACAGATTCGGCGGGTGAGTATCGTCTCCCCGGGAAGCGTGAGATCTATGGCCAGCGTGACGCGCGTTTCCGGCTGGCAGGCCTTCAGGATTGCGTCAAACATTCCGCGATTGCGGTAAGGGGTTTCAATAAAGATCTGCGTTTGTCGCCGCCGGCGAGATTCCCCTTCGAGCTCGCGCAACGCCTTGAGCAATTGGGCTTCTTTCGCGGTGAGGTAACCGTGAAAGGCGAAGCGCTGGCCCTCTAGGCCGGAGGCCATGAGGGCCAGCAGGAGCGACGAGGGGCCCACCAGCGGCCGCACCCGGATGCCTTCCGCCTGGGCCAAGGCGACGAGTGCTGCCCCGGGATCTGCAACGGCCGGGCAGCCGGCTTCCGAGACCAGTCCGACATCGTGGCCGTGGACGAGTGGCTGGAGCAACTCTGCGACCTCGGCGGAACGCGTGTGTTCGTTGAGTTCAGCGATCACCAGCTCCTGCAAGGGAGTGTTGATCCCCGCGGCTTTGAGGAAGGCGCGGGCCGATTTGGCATTTTCGGCGACGAAATGGCGTAGCGGGCGCAGGGTCTCGAGGACCGCCAGCGGCAAGACGGCATCGGGTGCCATAGCGCCCAGAGGCACTGGGATGAGGTAGAGCGTGCCGCGGGTCACGGAATCGCAATCCCTTCCGCGCGCAGCATGTCGCACAGGGCAATCAGGGGAAGACCGATCAGGGCTGTCGGGTCGGTTCCCTGAAGGGCGGCGAGCAGAGAGATTCCCAGGCCTTCAGACTTGGCCGATCCTGCGCAGTTGTAGGGGCGCTCAAGGCGAAGGTAGCGCTCAATTTCAGCATCGCCGAGGGCGCGGAAGGTCACCAGGGTCGAAACGCCCCGGAGCTGGCTTCTGCCCGAATCTGCGTCGAGCAGACAGATTGCGGTGAAGAAATTGACGGTGTTCCCCGCAAGCTCCCGCAATTGTGCTCTGGCGCGCTCGTGGTCACCGGGTTTGCCGTAGAGTCTGCCATTCGCGAAGGCTACCTGATCGCTGCCGATGACGAGGCTTCCAGGGTGTCCTTCTGCGACTGCTCTAGCCTTGGCCGCCGCAAGGCGGAGCGCGGTGTCTTCGGGGGATTCTTGCGCTGTGGGGGTTTCGTCGGTGCCAGGGTCGGTCACGATGAACGGGATAGCCAAGCGGGCGAGAAGCTCGCGGCGGTAAGGCGAGGTCGAGGCAAGAATGAGGGTGCGGGACATGAAAAGAGAGTGGCGACAATCGGTTGCGGAAGAGTGTTGAAGTGCCGCGTCGCTTTGACTTGCGGTCGCAAAAATAATATCATTCACCGTTTATGTCGCAAAAGCTCGCGATCGACGGATTCGCCTTTGCTCGGGATGGTCGGGTCCTTGAGGGAACCCTGGCGGTTGCAAGTCTGGGGAGGCTGCACGACCTGCTGGCGGAAGTTTCCGGCCACATCCGGTTTCGCCTGGAGGGACTGCGCGGAGAAAGAGGTCAGCCGCTGCTGGAATTGGCGGTATCCGGGGTCGTCCCGCTGGCATGTCAGCGGTGCCTGGGACTCATCGAGTTTCCGATCGAGGTAGAAAGCCTCCTCGAGTTGGTCCCCGCGGGGGTCGAGATGTCGCAGGACGAGCTGGAGGACGACAGTCGCGATTTTCTGCCGGTGGCGGGCGATCTGGTGGTGGCCGACTTGGTCGAGGAGGAGATTCTCCTGGCCTTGCCGGTAGCGCCGCGACACGGGAAATGTGCTTTGCCCGGGAGTGCCGAGGCGGGCGAGCGGATTCTGCCGTTCGCCGACCTCGCGGGACTCAAAGGCAAGCCAAACTGATTTTTTTGGAGTGATGAAATGGCCGTTCAACAAAACAAGAAGTCCCCTTCAAAGCGTGGCATGCATCGTGCCCACGATTTCCTGACCAACCCGCCCCTGGCCGTCGAGCCGACGACCGGTGAGGTGCATTTGCGCCACCATATTTCCCCGACGGGGTTCTATCGCGGCAAGAAGGTCTTGAAGGGCAAGGGCGAGTAATCGTCCGCAGAAGGGCAGGCAGTTCGGCACGGACTGCCTGCCTTTCTTTTTGCCATGACCAGCCGTATCGCCATCGATTGCATGGGGGGCGACCACGGGCCGTCAGTGACGGTGCCCGCGGCGTTGCGTTTCCTGGCCGACCACCCTGGGGCCAAACTCATCCTAGTGGGACGTGAGGAGATTCTGCGCACCCATTTGGCCGAGGCCGCCAGCGACTCTCGCCTGACCGTCGTGCATGCCTCCGAAGTCGTCGAGATGGACGAGTCACCGGCCCTGGCCCTGCGCAACAAGAAGGACTCGTCCATGCGGGTGGCAATCAATCTGGTCAAACAGGGCGAGGCGGATGCATGCGTGTCCGCCGGCAATACCGGTGCCCTGATGGCCATTTCCCGCTTTGTCCTCAAGATGCTCCCCGGCATCGATAGACCGGCGATCTGCGCACCCTTGCCGACCCTGCGCGGTCACACTCATGTCCTTGATCTGGGCGCGAACATCGATTGCACCCCCCAACACTTGCTTCAGTTCGGGCTGATGGGAGCTTCATTCGTGGCCGCGTTGGAACACGCCGAGCGACCTTCGGTCGGACTGCTCAACATCGGCGAAGAAGACATCAAGGGGAATGAAGTGGTCAAGGGGGCGGCTGAACTGCTTAAGGAATCCGGTCTCAATTTCGTCGGCAACGTCGAAGGCGACGGGATTTACAAGGGTGAGGCCGATCTCGTGGTCTGCGACGGATTTGTCGGCAACGTGGCGCTAAAGACTTCCGAGGGCCTTGCCCAGATGCTGGCTTCGTTCTTGCGTCAGGAGTTCAAGCGCAATCTGCTGACCAAACTTGCTGCGCTGGTGGCCATGCCTGTGCTGAATCGCTTCAAGCGCCGAGTGGACCATCGACGGTACAACGGGGCAATTCTCCTCGGTCTCAAGGGGATCTCGATCAAGAGCCACGGGTCGGCCGATGCCTTCGCCTTCTCGAATGCCATTGCGCGTGCTTGGGATGCCGCAGAGAACGGCGTCCTGGATAGGATTGCCCAGCGTTTTGCGGGGCTGGCTTCGAATGTCAGGAGCGAGGAGGCGGCGTGAAGTACTCGCGGGTTGCCGGAACCGGGAGTTTTCTGCCCGGGCCTCCTATCAGTAACCTCGACTTGGCGGCTCGCGGTATCGACACCGATGACGCATGGATCGTCACCCGGACTGGAATCCGGACTCGGCATCTGGCCGAACCCGGGGTGATGGCAAGTGATCTTGGACTGGAGGCCGCCCGCCGTGCCCTGGCTATGGCCGCCGTCGATCCAGCCGCTATCGACCTGATCATCGTTGCAACGTCGACGCCGGATTTCATTTTTCCGAGTACCGCTTGCCTCATCCAGGGGAAGCTGGGCAACAAAGGGGCGACTGCCTTCGACGTCCAGGCGGTCTGTGCCGGCTTCGCCTACGCCCTGGCGATCGCCGATAAATTCATCGCCTCGGGCAGCCATTGCAAGGCCCTGGTAATCGGTACGGAAGTGTTTTCCCGCATCCTCGATTGGCAGGACAGGGGAACGTGCGTACTTTTTGGCGATGGCGCCGGCGCCTTGGTGCTCGAAGCGTCGGATGCGCCGGGAATTCTGGCCAGCGCTCTTCATGCCGACGGAAGCCAGAGCGGGATTCTCAACGTTCCCGGTCAGATCAGCGGCGGG
>Ga0268298_10000230_pt1 | contig 73470 bp, 46 predicted proteins | sample WWTPWeurt_MetaG_FD_194462 | JGI IMG/M metagenome (GOLD analysis project Ga0268298, IMG submission 194462) | Activated sludge microbial communities from WWTP in Nijmegen, Gelderland, Netherland - WWTP Weurt | ecosystem: Engineered > WWTP > Aerobic digester > Activated sludge | place...
ATCGACAGCCCGAGGCCGGTGCCGCCGAAGCGACGGGTGATCGACTCGTCGGCCTGGGTGAAAGGCTTGAACAGGCGCGATTGGGTGGCCTCGTCGATGCCGGGCCCGGTGTCGATCACCTCGAACCGCAGCAAGTCGTCTTCCAGCACCAGGGCGCACAGGCGAACCGAGCCATGCGTCGTGAACTTCAGCGCGTTGTTCAGGTAGTTGGTGAGGATCTGGCGCACCCGCAGCGAGTCGCCGCGCACCCACTCGGGCAGGTGAGGATCCATCTCGAGCGCGAAGGTCAGCCCTCGGCCGTCGGCCAGCGCCGCATAGGCACTGCGCAACGAGTGCAGCAGTTCGTGGAGATCGAACGGGGCGCGGGTCAACTCGAGCCGACCGGCCTCGATCTTAGACAGGTCGAGGATGTCCGACAGGATCAGTGACAGGCCCTCTGCGCTGGTGCCGATCTGCTCGAGGTATTGCCGCAGGCGGTGCGGATCGAGGTCGGGCTGCCTGGCCATCCGGGCCAGGCCGACCAAGCCGTTCAGCGGGGTTCGGATCTCGTGGCTGGTGTTGGCCAGGAAGGCGCTCTTGGCCAGGTTGGCCGCCTCGGCCGCGTCGCGGGCGCGGGCCAGTTCGGCCTCGGCTTCGCGCTGCGCGGTGACGTCTTCGGCCACCCAGATGGTGCCGCCATCGGCCGGGTTGCGCGGGTCGATCGGGCTGGCCCGCATGCGCACCAGGAACGCGCCGCCATCACGCCGCTGGGCCATCCGTTCGAACTCGACCGACTGCCCCTTGGCCAGCCGCGGGGCGATGTCGTGGCCGACCGCTTCATAGTCGCTGTCGCTGGGCCACACCACCCGTCCCGGCTGTCCCACGAGGGAGCCCGGCGACCAGCCGAACATCTGTTCCCAGCGCGGGTTGGCCATCAGGAAGCGGCGCTCGCGGGTGTGGGCCAGGCCCACCGACGCATTGGCCATGATGGCCTCGCGTTCCAGCCGCTCGCGGTTGGCGTCGGACATGTCGCGGGCATTGATCACCAGGTAGCTGCGCCCTTCGCGCCCGAACCGCGACGCCGACACCAGCATCGGCAGCCAGCGTCCATCGCGGTGCACGAAGCCGGCGGCCATGTCCTTGACCTCGTCGCCGTCGGCCAGGCGCGCCATCAGGCGGGTGCGGTCCTCGGGCGTGGCCCAGATGCCCAGCTCCTCTTCCGACAAGCCCAGCACCTCGTCGGCCGGGTAGCCGGTGACCCGCGTGAAGCTGTCGTTGACCATCTCGTAGCAATCGTGGTCGAGGTCGGTCAGCGTGATCACGTCCGGGCTCATCGTCACCACCTGGCGCAGCAGGGCCTCGGAGCGCTGTTGCGCCAGCGCGGCGGCGCGCTGCTCGGTTTCATCGACATAGATCGACAGCATGGCCTGGCGGCCGCCGATGTCGGAGCGCACGCCCGTGGCCTTGACCCACACGCGCTTGCCGCCGGGCTGCACCAGCGAGAAATCGGCCAGCGGCAGCGCCTCGCCCACCGGCAGCGAGTTCAGCACCTGCAGGCGCGACTCGAGCTTGGGCAGGTCCTCGACCTCGTAGAAGTCGAACAACCGGCGGCCGATCATCACCTGGGCCTGCGACAGGCCGAACATGCGTGCGGCGGCATCGTTGGCATCCAGGATCAGGCCGTCGCGGTGCAGCACCATGGGCGTGGGCGTGCGCCGGAACAGGTCGCGGTAGCGCAGCTCGGTGTCGAGCAGCGCCGCCCGGGCCAGGTGCTCGGCCGTCACGTCGCGCGCCACCCCCCAGTAACCGATGAAATGAGGCTTGTGCTCGTCGGTGCGCGGCTCGCCGCTGACCAGCAGCATCATCACCAGGCCTTCGGGCGTGTGCCAGCGCATCGGCACGTCGCGGATCGGCTCGCGGGTCAGCATCTGTCCCTTCAGGCGATCGGCCACGTCGCGGTCGAAGACCAGGCGCGTGATCTCCCAGGCCGGGCGCTTGTGTCGGATCGGCAGGTCATCGAAGCTGTTGCCGGCCCCGTTCCGGAACGACACGCGCACCACGCGCAGGTGCTCGTCGGTCTCCCAGTAGGCCGAGGCAGCGATGGCCAGCAGGGCGCGGAAGCGGCTCTCGCGCGATTGCACCTCGCGCACATGGGCCTGGGTGAGCAGCGACAGCATGCGCCCGGCCCCGGCGCCGACGGCGATCGAGAACAGCAGCACGCCCATCCGGGCACCGAGCGGGGCGGTGTTGGGGCCGGCGGGGGGATCGTGCAGACCGAAGTACTCGGCACCGCCCAGCAGCAGCACCAGGCTGGTGGACGACAGGGTGATGATCCAGGTGTCGCGCCTTGGCGCCACCGTCGCGGTCATGCAGCAGACGATGCCGAAGAAGTAGAAGCCGGGCGTGCGCAGGCCCCAGCCCGAGACGAATGCCGTGCAGCCGATGGCCAGCAGCGCAAAGAACACCAGCGGCGTCAGCGCCCTCAGCGACTGGCTGAACGACAGGCGCATCGCCGCCAGGCTGAGCACGCCGATGATGGCGTAGACCGAGGTCAGGCCGATGCGCGTCAGGCCGGCAGGGATGAAACCTCCCCACAGCGTGTTGACCACGCCCAACACCGCCGAGGCCGCCGAGAAGGCGAAGAAGATCCGCAGGATGTTGGCCTGCAGCTTTCGGGGCGAGCTGTCGAGGTTCAGCATGGCGAGCGACCTTGCAGTGTCGCAGGTCCAACGGCTCCACGTCGCACGGAAAGCCCCTGCCTCACCCCTCAGTTTTCGTTGGCCGCGCAGGAGCGGCCGGGCGGGTCGTGTGGCCGGGCCCTATGCGGCCTGGGCAGCCTCGGCCAGCAGGTCGCGCGTGGCCACCGCGGCGGCTCGAGCCGCGCTGGCGAAATCCTCGCCTGCCGACGCATAGAGCACCGCGCGCGACGAGTTCACGATGATCGGGCCCGTGGTCTGGCCGCCCGCGTGGCGCCAGCCGGCCTGCACCGTGGCGGCGGCATCGCCGCCCTGCGCGCCCACGCCGGGGATCAGCAGCGGCAGCGTCGGCGCCAGGCGGCGCACCTGCTCGATCTCTTCAGGGAAGGTGGCGCCCACCACCAGCCCGAGCTGGCCATTGCGGTTCCAGGCGCCGGCGGCCAGCCGGGCGATGCGCTCGAACAGCCGCTCGCCGCCTTCGAGGCGCTGGGCCTGCAGGTCGCTGCCGCCGGCATTGCTGGTGCGGCACAGCAGGATCAGGCCCTTGCCGTCGTAGTGCAGGTAGGGCTCGATCGAATCGAAGCCCATGAACGGCGACAGCGTCACCGCATCGGCCTGGTAGCGCACGAAGGCCTCGCGGGCGTACTGCTCGGCGGTGCTGCCGATGTCGCCGCGCTTGGCATCCAGGATCACCGGGATGCCGGGCGCCACACGGCGGATGTGGGCCATCAGGCGCTCGAGCTGGTCTTCGGCGCGATGGGCGGCGAAGTAGGCGATCTGCGGCTTGAAGGCGATCACCAGGTCCTTGGTGGCATCGACGATGGCGGCGCAGAAGTCGAAGATGCGGCCGGCATCGCCCTTCCAGGCGCCAGGGAACTTCGACGGCTCGGGATCGAGCCCCACGCACAGCAGCGATCGGTGGCGTTGTTCGGCCTGGGCCAGCATCGAGGTGAAGTTCATCGGCGTCGGGCGGTGGTGGAAGCGGCAGGATCGGCAAGCTGCCGACACGGTCGATTGTGCCCGGTGGTCTTCGCCGGCCGGCACAATGCCCGCCAGCGACCGCGCCGACGTGGGCGCCCTCAACCTTGGAGCCGACCCGACATGAGCGTCCTGATCGAGAAGCCTTCGCCGTCGACCATCCCCGTGCGCTGCCTCGAGGCGACCGGCCTGGGCGCCGCACTCGCCGCCGCCCCGGCGGCCACCCGCCGCTGGCTCCAGGCGGTGGGCTTCCGGGCCGCGCCGCACACCCATGCGCTGGTGCCCGGCGCCGATGGCGCGCTGGCCGAGGTGTGGGCCGGCATCGCCCGCGCCGATGACCCCTGGCTGCTGGCCTCGCTGCCGCAGGCGCTGCCGGCAGGCCGCTATCGGCTGGCTCAGCCGGAAGGCGGCCCGGCGCTGTCGATCGATGCCGCGGTGGCCTCGTGGCAGCTCGGCGCCTATGCCTTCGAACGCTACAAGCCGCGGGCCCGCGCAGCGGCGGTGCTGGTGCAGCCGGCCTCTGCCGCCGCCCGTGCCGGCGCGGCCCTGGCCGATGCGCAGGCCCGCGTGCGCGACCTGGTCAACACGCCGGCCGAAGACCTGGGGCCGGCCGAGCTGGCCGCCGCCGCGCGGGCCCTGGCCAAGGCCCATGGGGCGAAGTTCCGCCAGGTCAGCGGCGAGGCGCTGCTCGAGGAGGGCTTTCCGGCGGTGCACGCGGTGGGCCGGGCCTCCAGCCGCGCGCCGCGCCTGATCGAGCTGCGCTGGGGCCGGCCCAAGGATCCGCTGCTGGTGCTGGTGGGCAAGGGCGTGTGCTTCGACTCGGGCGGGCTGGACATCAAGTCGCCCGACGGCATGCGGCTGATGAAGAAGGACATGGGCGGCGCCGCCAACGCGCTGGGCCTGGCGCAGCTGGTGATGGCCGCCGGGCTGAGCGTGCGGCTGCAACTGCTGATCCCGGCGGTGGACAACGCCATCGCCGGCAATGCCTACCGGCCTGGCGACATCTTCCGCACCCGCTCGGGCTTGCACATCGAGATCGGCAACACCGATGCCGAAGGCCGCGTCATCCTGTGCGATGCGCTGGCCTATGGGGCCGAGGGCAAGCCGGATCTGCTGATCGACCTGGCCACGCTCACCGGCGCGGCGCGGGTGGCGCTGGGCACGCAGCTGCCGGCGCTGTTCTCCAACCGCTTCGAGCTTGCGCGCGAGCTGATGGACGCCAGCCTGGCCGCAGGCGATCCGCTGTGGCACATGCCGCTGTGGCGCGACTACCGGCCGCTGATCGAGAGCAGCCTGGGCGACATCGTCAACACCGGCCCCAGCCCGCAGGGCGGGGCGATCAATGCCGCGCTGTTCCTCGACCACTTCGTCCCCGACAGTGTGCCCTGGCTGCATGTGGACCTGTTCGCCTGGAACGACCGCGCCCGTCCGGGCCGCCCGGTGGGCGGCGAGGCGCAATCGATCCGCGCGCTGCTGGGCTGGCTGCGCCAACGCTACCCGGCAAAATGAGCGACTGGAGCGGGCCCGTGCGACGCATCGGCCGGGCGCTGACCAGTGCGGGCCTGATGGCGGCGCTGGTGAGGGTGCTGTCGACGGCGCTGGTGAGGGCGCTGTCGACGGCGTTGGTCGCGGCCCTGACCGCCTGCGGGCCCGGCGGCGGCAGCGCACCGGCCGCCGCGTCGGGCCCCGCCTCTGCCGCGCCCGTGCCGCCCGGCTCGGCCGAAGCCCTGCGGCAGCGGGCCGATGCGGTGCTGGCGGCGCATCGGCAGATGGTGGTGCTGCTCACCGGCGAGCGCGAGCTGTCGCCGGCCGAGCGCCGGGCCGTGGGGGCCGTCGGGCAGATGCTGTTCCACCAGCAGCTGCGCGACATCGAGGCGCTGCTGCAGGCCGCCGGCGCCGCCGCCGATGCCGGCGCGGTGCCGGCACTGGAGGCGCTGCTCGAGCGCATCGAGTCGGCGCCCGACTGGTTCGACGCCGACCGGCTGGCCTTCAAGGAGCCGCTGTCGCGCCTGGCCGAGCGGCTGGGCCAGGCGCAGTCGCTCACCGTGCTCAAGCTGGTGCGCCGCATCCACGACGACCTGGCCGTGCTGGCCGAGGTGGAGCAGGCCTACGACCGCGAGCTCAAGGACATCTTCGGCCGCTTCGCCCAGCGCGGCATCGAGCTCAAGCGCGAGAAGTGGGCCGACTACCTGGCCAAGCTGGGCAGGCTGTACTCGCGCGAACAGATCCTGAAGGACCACGGCACCATCATTCCCTACACGCTGCCCATCGAGCCCGCCGCGTCTGCGGCGCAGGCCCCGGGCGGCGCCTCCGCGGTGCGGGGCAGCCGGGCTCCGGCGGTCGATCCCGACGGGCGCGAGGTCTTCGGCACCTCGCTGCCACCCAAGACCGTCGTGCTGACCTTCGACGATGGCCCGCACCCACGCTTCACCGACGAGATCCTCGAGATCCTGTCGCGCCATGGCGCGCCGGCGATCTTCTTCCAGCTCGGGCGCAACCTGGGCGCGGTGGATGCCGCCGGGCAGGCCCGGCCCGGCGCAGGGGTGGCGGTGGCCAAGCGGGTGCTGGCCGCCGGCCATGTGCTGGCCAACCACAGCTTCAGCCACGGCGTGCTGGCGAAGATGGGCGACGACGCGGTGCGCGCCGAGGCGCAGCACACCGAGTCGCTGCTCGATGCGTCTGGACGCTCACCGTCGGCGTTGTTCCGCTTTCCGTACGGCGCCCGCAATGCCGGCGCGCTGCAGGCGGTGGAGGCGCTGAAGCTGCGCTCGATGATGTGGAACATCGATTCGATGGACTGGGCCGATCCGGTGCCCAAGTCGATCGCGCAGCGGGTGCTGGCCGAGGTGGGCCGGCAGCAGCGCGGCGTGATCCTGTTCCACGACATCCAGGGCCGCACCGTGCAGGCCCTGCCGCTGGTGCTCGACCAGCTGGCCGCCGAGGGCTACCGCTTCGCCACCTGGCGCGACGGCCGCTTCGAGGTGGCGGCGCCCAAGGCCGGCCGCGACGCGCTGCCGCCGCCGTCGTCCGAGGCGCTGTACCGCGACAGCCATGCGCTGGTCATCGGCATCGACCGCTACGGCAAGTGGCCGGCGCTGTCGCATGCGGTGCGCGATGCCCGCGCGGTGCACGAGACCCTGGTGCAGCGCTTCGGCTTCCGGCCCGAGAACGTCACCGCGCTGTACGACGGCGAGGCCACGCGCGCGGCCATCCTCAAGGCCCTGAACGACCGGTTGGCCGATGCCAGGCGGGTGCGGCGCGACGACCGGGTGATGGTGTTCTTCGCCGGCCATGGCGCCACGCGCCGCCTGGCCAGTGGCCGCGAGGTGGGCTACATCGTGCCGGTGGATGCGGCCCAGGGCGACCTGGCCGCCGATGCCATCTCGATGCCGCAGCTGCAGGAGGTGGCCGAGGCCATCTCGGCCAAGCATGTGCTGTACGTGGTGGATGCGTGTTATTCGGGCCTGGGCCTGACGCGTGGCGGCGCGGCCGACGGCAGCGCGCGCTTCCTGGCCGACAACGCGCGGCGCATCGGCCGCCAGATGATGACCGCCGGCGGCGCCGACCAGCAGGTGGCCGACGATGGTCCGGGCGGCCACTCGGTGTTCACCTGGACGCTGCTGCAGGCCCTGGGCGGCAAGGCCGATCTCAACGGCGACGGCGTCATCACCGCCACCGAGCTGGCCGCCTATGTGGCGCCGGCGGTGGCCGGCATCTCGCACCAGACGCCGGCCTTCGGCAGCCTGCCGGGCTCGGCCGGCGGCGAATTCGTGTTCGAGCTGCCCGTCGAGCGCGAGGGGCTGAGCGCCGACACCCGCCAGCTCGACGCCCAGGCCAGCCTGCTGGCCCGGCGCATGGACGAAGTGCAGGCCGCGGCGCAGGTGCAGGCCGCCCCGCGCCAGGGACCGAAGGCCCCTGCCGGCGCCGGCCCGGCCTCCGGCGCGGCAGGCCCCGGCGCCGCGGCGGCGGTGGCCCCGGCTGGTGGCGCGCTGAGGGTCACCGTGCACGGTCTCGACGGCGCCGAGGTGCAGCTCACCACCCCGGCGGGGGCCGCCCCGGCCTCGCCCAGGGCCGCGGCGCAACGCGCCAACGATCGCGGCCTGGTGCTGTACCGCGAGCGCCGCTACGACGAGGCCGAGGCGGCCTTCACCGAGGCGTTGAAGCTGCAGCCGCGCTTCGCGCTGGCGGCCAACAACCTGGGCTTCATCTACTGGAAGCGCGGCAAGCCCGCCGAGGCCGCGCGCTGGTTCGCGCAGGCGGTGGAGATGGATCCGACGCGCGCGCTGGCCCACCTGAACCTGGGCGATGCCCACCTGGCCCAGGGCGACGAGGCCGCCGCCCGGCAGGCCTATGCGCGCTTCGTCGCGCTGCAGCCGGCGCATGGGCGGGCGGCCGAGGTGCAGGCCTGGCTGGCCACGCCCGGCGACACGTCGCTGCGGCCCCGGCTGCCGGCGACGGGGTCCTGATCCGGCCCTGGTCATCGGGGAGGCGATGCGCCGCCAGCCCGCGGGGCATCTGCCCCCGAGGGCTGGGGCATTTGCCCCAGCGGGTGAGGTGCCGAGGCTCGCGAGCGGGCTGCCGGCGGGCCTTCCTGCCAATTGAATCAATGACTTGGCGCGGGTATGGAACCCTGCCCGGGCCTGGCACGGGTCTGGCTCCAGCTGCTCCGGCCCGCCCGATGGGCGGCTCTTGCACCACCGATGTCTGGAGATCCTGCGATGTCGAGTCACCCTGCCCTGCCGCACCCAGGGGCCCGCGGGCCCGGTCGGTTCCCGAGTTCCCCGGCAGCCTCGTGGCCGACGCGCAGCCGCTGGCTGGCCGGTGCCCTGCTCGGCGCCATCGGCCTGGCAGGCCCGGTCGTCGCGCAGGCCCAGGCCGTGGTGATGGCCGGCTCGTACCAGAACTTCGACGTGCTCAACAACACCGGCGGCCACACGCACGGCTTCGAGATGGAGGTGCACGGCATCAGCAAGTCGCAGCTCACGCGCATCTTTCCGTCCAACTTCAACGCCAGCGTGATCCGCTACGGCATCGGCACCGCCACCGACTTTCCCGGCGGTGTCTACGTGCGCTGGATTGCCCCCTACGACCCGGCCAGCGGCCGATTCACCACCGCCACGCCGGTGCCGCCCTCGCTGACGACTGTGCCAGGCGACTCGTGCTGGACCGTGGGCATGCCGGGCACCTACGCCACCGCCGGGTGCGAGCACTTCGGCATCAGCGCCACCGCCAACCCGACGAAGATCCTCTACCGCTGGCTGGTGGCCGACCCGGCCAACCCGGGCAGCGTCAAGCCGGTGGGCGCCGACATCTCGTTGCCCGCGCCGGTGTGGACCGCGGTGCCGCCGGCCAACCCGGCGCTGCCCCCGGCCATTGCCGCCGAGATCCCGGCGCCGCCGCCGCCCGCGCCGGCAGTGTTCGGCGATGCGCAGTGGGTCAAGGTCTACAAGCGCGAGAAGCAAGCCAAGGTCGACCTGATCGAGCTGATGGGCGACAACCGCGCCATCGTGCCGGAAGACCCGGCCGAGTTGGAGACGAGTTGGAAGCTGCTGCAGCAGGACCCGCCCGATGGGGGCCGCAAGCGCCAGCGCGGCAAGATGGTCAACCAGGGCAACCTGGGCAACGGCAACCATGCGGTGGTGCGGCGCTACGAGTTCTACAAGTACGCTGGCGCCTACGACCCGATCACCCACGAGGCGCTGTGCGCCGACCTGGCCTGCAACGCGCCCGGCCCTGGCGAGGTGGGCCACGCGATCGGTGCGCAGAACGTGGCCGCCAATCTCGACGTCAATGCGTTGACGGTCGGGGTGACCGGCGGCGGCTCGGTGTCGTCGGCCGACAAGGTGTTCAGCTGCGGCGCCAAGTGCTATGGCGTGTACAACCCGGGCAGCAGTGTCACGCTCTCGGCCAAGCCGAACTCGGGCTGGGCGTTCTCGATGTGGGGCGGCGCCTGTGCCGGCAACGCCAGCACCTGCACGGTGCTGGTCAACGCCGAGAGCAGCGTCACCGCCACCTTCACGGCCGTGGCCGGTGGTGGTGGTGGCGGCGGTGGTGGTGGCGGCGGTGGCGGTGGCGGCTCTACCCTCTACACGCTCTCGGTCAGCACGCGCAGCTCGGGCACGGTGACCAGCACGCCGGCGGGCATCGATTGCGGTGGCACCTGCTCCGCCAGGTTCAAGGCTGGCACCACGGTCACGCTGGTGGCCACGCCGCCCCCGGCCAAGACCTTCCTCGGCTGGAGCGGCGCCTGCAGCGGCACCGCACCCACCTGCACGGTGACGATGAACGCCGACAACAAGGCCCAGGCGTCGTTCTCGAAGTGAGGGCGCAGCGCAGCACCGAGGGCTTGCCCGGCGCACGCCGCCCGGCCTGGTGGGCTGCGCGCCGGCACCTTGGCGGCAGGGGCGGCGGCCTGGTCGCGGGGCGGGCCTGCCCCGGTGGCGCGGCCCAGCGACTACAGTCGGGCCTTCGCCGATCGAACAGAGGCGCAGGAGGACAGCGGCAGTGAGCGATGCGTCTCGATGGCTGCAGTGGCTCGCCGGGCGCGGGGCCTTCGGCGAGGGCCGCTTCGCGCTCACCCGTTGGTTCGCGGCCGTCGGTGCGCTGTCCATCGGTGCCTTCAGCCTGGCCATGGGCTGGCTGCTCAGCGGCTTCCTGGCCACCCGCATGCTCGAGCGGGATGCCGCCATCAGCCGCGATTTCCTGCAGAGCGTGGTGCGCATCCAGCAGGCCGCCGGCTACTTCCGCATGCCCCAGGTCGAGCCGCCACCGTCGGTGGCCGAGTTCTTCGCCCATGTGGCGGCGATGCCCGACGTGTTGCGCGCCAATGTCTACTCGCTCGAGCGGCGGGTGCTGTGGTCCAGCCGCGTCGAGCTGATCGGCAAGACCTTCGGGGCCAACGACGAGCTCGACCGGGCCCTGAGCGGCCTGGTGGTGGTGCACCGCGAGGAGAGCGACCACGACGCTCCCAAGGCCGAGCACCAGGGCCTGGCCGGCAGGGGCGCGGACTATGTCGAGAACTACCTGCCGGTATACGACGAGCAGCGGGTGCTGATCGGCGTGATCGAGCTGTACCGGCGGCCCGATGCGCTGTTCGCGGCCATCAAGTCGGGCCAACGGCTGATCTGGCTCGGGGCGGCGATCGGCGGCCTGTTCCTCTTTGCGGTGCTGGTGGGCTTCGTCCGACGCATCGAGCTGGCGCTGCGCGAGCAGCAGCAGCGCGTGGTCGAGGCCGAGGCGCTGGCCATCGTCGGCGAGTTGTCGGCGGCGGTGGCGCACAGCATCCGCAACCCGCTGGTGTCGATCCGCACCAGCGCCGAGCTGCAGCGCGAGCTGACCGGCGACGAGGGCGGCGTGCACGACGAGATCATGCGCAACGTCGATCGCATCGAGCACCTGGTGCGCACGCTGCTCACCTATGCGGCCGATCCGGCCGAGCGCCAGGCCAGCACCGACCTCGGGGCGGTGCTGCGCGATTCGGCGGCCCGCTTCGCGCCGGAGTTCGAGCTGCAGGGCAAGCACCTGGTGCTGCAGGTGCCGCCCGACCTGGGCACCGTGGCTGCCGATCCGGTGGTGCTGGGCCAGGTGATCAACTCGGTGCTGGCCAATGCGATGGAGGCCACGGCGCAGGGCGACCGCATCGCGCTGGCGGCACGGCGGCAGGGCCGTCGCGCCGACGTCGAGCTGCACGACAGCGGTGCCGGCATCGCGCCCGAGCAGCTCGCCAGCATCTTCAAGCCGTTCTACACCACCAAGCCGCGCGGGCTGGGCCTGGGCCTGCCGCTGGCGCGCCGCATCGTGCGGCGGCTGGGCGGCGAGATCGACATCGACAGCGAACCCGGTCGCGGCACGCGGGTGCGGCTGTCGCTGCCGCTGGCCGGCGAGATCCGTCCCGTCGTGGCCAACGTGGCCGCCGCAGACCCTGCGGGCCGGCCCGCCGACCGAGAGTCCTCCGCATGAATCCCACCGACACCGCGCCGCCGCCGGTCGCCAGCGGCTCCACCGCCCGGCATGGCCGCGCCGTGCTGATCATCGACGACGAGGCCACGCTGGCGCGCAACGTGGCCGTCTACCTCGAGCGCCTGGGCTGGGCCACGCAGGTGGCCGGCTCGGCCGAGGAGGGCCTGGAGCGCTATGGCGAGTTCCGCCCCGACGTGGTGCTGCTCGACCACAACCTGCCGGGCATGAACGGGCTGCAGGCGCTGGCCCGGCTGCGCTCGCTCGACCCGCAGGCGCGGGTGGTGCTGATGACCGGCTTCGGCAGCATCGACCTGGCGGTGTCGGCGATGAAGCAGGGTGCGGCGGACTATCTCGCCAAGCCGCTGGCGCTGGGCGAGCTCAAGCTGCTGCTCGAGCGGCTGATCGCCCAGCACCGGCTGGAAAGCGCCGTCGACTACTACCGCGGCCGCGTGGCCGGCGACAGCGGCCTGGACAAGATCCTCGGCCACTCGCCCGCCGTGGTGGCGCTGCGCGAGCGCATCGCGCTGCTGCTCGAGGCCGAGCAGCAGCTCACCGACGGCGACGCGCCCACCGTGCTGATCCAGGGCGAGACCGGCACCGGCAAGGAGCTGGTGGCGCGTGCGCTGCACTTCGGCGGCGCCCGGGCCGAGCGGCCCTTCGTCGAGCTGAACTGCGGCGCCTTGCCGCAACAGTTGGTGGAGGCCGAGCTGTTCGGCTACGAGAAGGGCGCCTTCACCGATGCCCGGCAGCGCAAGGTGGGCCTGGTCGAGACGGCCGAGGGCGGCACCTTGTTCCTCGACGAGATCGGCGAGGCCGATGCCTCCACGCAGGTCAAGCTGCTCAAGCTGCTGGAGGACCGGCGCTACCGGCGCCTGGGCGGGCTGCGCGAGCAGCAGGTCAACGTGCGCATCGTCGCCGCCACCCACCGTCCGCTGGAGCAGATGGTGCGCGAGGGCCGCTTCCGAGCCGACCTGTACTTCCGGCTGCGCATCGTCGAGCTCAACGTGCCGCCGCTGCGCGAGCGCGCCGGCGATGTGCCGTTTCTGGCGCAGCACTTCCTGTCGCACCACGCACGCCGCTACCGGCGCGAAGAGCCGGCGCTGACGGCCGAGGCGCGCGCGCTGCTCGAGGCCCACCCCTGGCCCGGCAACGTGCGCGAGCTGCGCAATGCGATGGAGCAGGCGGTGCTGATGGCGCGCGGTCGCACCTTGGCCCGGCGCGAACTGGCCTTCGTGGCGCCGGATACCGCCCTGGAGGCAGCCCACGGGGCGATGGGTCACCCGGCTGCATCGGCCGCGCCGCCGGGCGACGATCTGGCAGACCTGGCTGGCCACGAGCCGCCCGCATCAGCCGACCTGAACCTCGAGCGCGCCGAGCGGCGCCTGATCCAGGCGGCGCTGGAGCGCACCGGCGACAACGTCACCCAGGCGGCCCGGCTGCTGGGCGTGAGCCGCGACACGCTGCGCTACCGGCTGGAACGCCTGCAGATGCGCGGCGGCGCTAACGGATAGCCGGCCTGCTGCGGGCATCCTTGGCGCCCGGGCCGCCGGCGCACAGATCTGGTTACGCCTGATCCGCCCGATCGCCACTACGATCGTCAGCCCTTCCGGAGGCCAGGCGGCGCACCATGACCACCATCAACGATCTCCAACCGCCCAGCTCGGGCCTGCAGCACATCGACGCCCTGCTCGACACCGGCCCGGGCTGGAACTGGCTGGCGCCCGCGCGCACCACGCTGTACTACACCTTCTCGCTGACCGACATCGGCGCCGAGGACCGCACGCTGATCGGCGGTGCGCTCTCGGCCTTCAACGCGGCCCAGCAGGCCGCCACCGTGAGCCTGCTGAACTACGTGGCCTCGATCACCGGCATCACCTTCACGGCCACCGCCGACGGCACCGCGGCCGACCTGCATTTCGCCGCCGGCAACATCACCGATCCGGCCTACACCGGCTACTGCAGCTGGAACTGGAGCTACCACTCCAGCGGCACCACGGTGACGAGCTACACCGCTGACGCCTACATCTACCTCGACAACGTCGAGTTCTCCGGCATCACCGCCAACCCCACGCTGCCCGGTGGAGGCTGGGAGATCCTGCTGCACGAGATCGGCCATGCGCTGGGACTCAAGCATCCCTTCGAGGGCAGCGTCCACCTGCCGGCGGGCGAGGACAACACCGCCTACACGCTGATGTCCTACACCCACAGCGGCGGCCCCTATGGCACCTACAGTGCCTACGACATCGCGGCGCTGATGTGGCTGTATGGCGGCGACGGGCTGGGCGGCGCGCTGGGCCAAGGCGGTGCGCTGTACCTGGTGGGCACCAGCCGCGGCGAGACGCTCAACGGCGGCACCGGCAACGACGTGCTCGAGGGCGGTGGCGGCAACGACGTGCTGGCCGGCGGGGCCGGCACCGACACCGCGCGCTTCAGCGGCACGCGCAGCCAGTACACGCTCACGGCGCAGGCCGGTGGCTGGCTGGTGACCGGGCCGGATGGCACCGACACGCTCTCGGGCATCGAGTTCGCCCGCTTCTCGGATGCCACCGTGCCGCTGTCGCCCGGCAACAGCGCGCCCAGCGGCAGCTTGACGATCAGCGGCACCGCCGCCCAACGTTCCACCTTGTCGGTCACGTCCACGCTGGCCGATGCCGACGGGATGGGGCCATTGGCCTACCGCTGGCAGTCGTCGGCGGACGGCGTCGCCTGGAGCGACGTGGCCGGCGCCACCACGGCCGCCTTCACGCCGGGACAGGACCAGGTGGGGCTGCGGCTGCGGGTGCAGGTCAGCTGGGTCGATGGCGGGGGCACGAGCGAGAGCGTGGCCAGCGCGGCCACGGTGCCGGTGGCCAATGTCAACGATGCGCCGCTGGGCGGCGTCACGCTGAGCGGCAATGCGCGTTCCGGCTACACCGTGCTGGCCTATGCCGAGCTGCTGGACGACGACGGCCTGGGGCCGCTGAGCTACCAATGGCAGAGCTCGGCCGACGGCAGCCTGTGGGCCGACGTGGCCGGCGCCACCGCCACCAACCTGCTGGGCACCGATTCCCTGGTGGGCCTGCGCCTGCGCATGAAGGTGAGCTACACCGACGGCTACGGCCAGCTCGAGACGGTGTACAGCGGGGCCTCCACCGCGGTCCTTCCCGCCAACCTGCCGGCCACTGGCAACGTGGCGGTGGCCGGCACGCTGGCGCAGGGCCAGGTGCTGACGGTCCAGTCGACGCTGGCCGATCCCGACGGCATGGGCCCGCTGGCCTACCGGTGGCAGGCCTCGTCGGACGGCAGCACCTGGAAGGACCTGGCCGGCGCCACCGCCTCCAGCTTCACCCCGGCCGAAGCCCAGGTGGGGCTGCGATTGCGGGTGTTGGTCGGCTTCACCGATGGCCTGGGCCATGCCGAGCAATCCACCAGCGCCGCGACACAGCCGGTGGCCAATGCCAACGATGCCCCCACCGGCAGCCTGCTGCTGACCGGCGATGCGGTGCAGGACCTGGTGCTGCGGGCCACGCCGGCCGTTGCCGACGCCGATGGCCTGGGCACCCTGGAGCTGTCGTGGCAGGCGTCGCGCGATGGCAGCACCTGGCAGGCCATCGCCGGTGCCACCGGCGCCACGTTCACCCTGGGCAGCGAGCAGGTCGGGTTGCAGGTGCGGGCGGTGGTTCGCTGGGTGGACGGGCACGACACCACCGAGCAGGTGGCCTCGGCCGCCACCGCGCCGGTGGCAGCGGCCATCGTGGGCACCGCCCTGGGCGATCAACTCACGGGCACGGCCTCGGCCGATTCGATCAACGGCCTGGCAGGAGACGATCGACTCACCGGCGGCGGCGGCAACGATCGCCTGGTCGGTGGCCTCGGGCTGGACACCGCCGTGTATGCCCTGGCGCGGGCCGACTACCAGGTGGTGCCGCGCGGCACCACGGTCAGCGCCTCGCGGGGCAACGAGGGCAGCGACACGCTGGAGACCATCGAGCGATTGGTCTTCTCGGACCAGGCCCTGGCCTTCGACCTGGACGGGCATGCCGGCACCGTGGCCCGCATCCTGGGCGCGGTGTTCGGGCCTTCGGCCGTGGGCAATGCGCTGTACGCCGGCATCGGGCTGAAGCTGCTGGACGGCGGCACCTCGCTCGACGCGTTGATGCAGCTGGCGCTGGACACCCGGCTGGGTGCGGGCTTCAGCCCTGCGGCCGAGGTGGACCTGCTGTACCGCAACCTGCTCGGCCAGGCGCCCGGCACGCAGGACCTGGCCTACTGGACGGGCACGCTGGCCTCGGGCCAGTACACCGCGGTGTCGTTGGCCTGGATGGCGGCCAACCTCGACCTCAACGCAACCAACATCGCCCTGACGGGCCTGGTGGAGTCGGGCCTGCCGTACCTGCCGTGACGCAGGCCCCGGGCCTCAGATCCGGCGCGCCAGCTCGGCGGCCAGGCCGGTATAGCTGGCCGGCGTCATCGCCAGCAGCCGGGTCTTCTCGTCCTGTGGCAGATCGAGCTTCTCGACGAAGCCGCGCATCAGGTCGCGCGTCATCGGCTGGCCGCGGGTGAAGGCCTTGAGCTGCTCGTAGGGCTCGGGTAGGCCGTAGCGGCGCATCACCGTCTGCACCGCCTCGGCCATCACCTCCCAGGCGCCGTCGAGATCCGCGGCCAGTGCGGCGGGGTGCACCTGCAGCTTGCCCAGCCCGCGCGCGAGCGAATCCAGCCCCAGCACCGCATAGCCCAGTGCCACGCCCATGTTGCGCAGCACGGTGGAGTCGCTCAGGTCGCGCTGCCAGCGGCTGATCGGCAGCTTCTGCGCCAGGTGGGTGAGCAGCGCGCTGGCCAGCCCGAAGTTGCCCTCGGCGTTCTCGAAGTCGATCGGGTTGACCTTGTGCGGCATGGTCGACGAGCCCACCTCGCCGGCCTTGAGCTTCTGCGTGAAGTAGCCCAGCGAGATGTAGCCCCAGACATCGCGGCACCAGTCGATCAGGATGGTGTTGCAGCGGGTCAGCGCGTCGAACAGCTCGGCCATGCCGTCGTGCGGCTCGATCTGGATGGTGTAGGGGTTGAAGTGCAGCCCCAGTGCACCCTCGACCACGCCGCGGGCGAAGGCCTCCCAGTCCACCTGCGGATAGGCCGCGAGGTGCGCGTTGTAGTTGCCCACCGCACCGTTCATCTTGGCCGGCAGCTTCACCGCGGCGATGCGTTCGCGGGCGATCTGCAGCCGCGCCACCACGTTGGCCACCTCCTTGCCCACGGTGCTGGGCGTGGCCGTCTGGCCGTGGGTGCGGCTGAGCATGGGCATCTCGGCCTGGGCATGCGCCAGCGCGCGCATCTGGCCGATGATGCCGTCCAGCGCCGGCAGCAGCACCTGGGCCCGGGCGGCCTCGAGCATCAAGGCATGGCTGGTGTTGTTGATGTCCTCGCTGGTGCAGGCGAAGTGCACGAACTCGGCGTGCGCCTGCAGTTCGGGATGACCGGCAAACACGCCGGGCACACCCAGCGGCGCGAAGCCCTTGAGCCAGTACTCCACCGCCTTCACGTCGTGGTTGGTGGTGCGCTCGATCTGCTTGATGGCCTGGGCATCGGTCTCGCTGAACCCGGCCACGCGGCCTCGCAGGTGCTCGCGCGAGGCGGCCGACAGCGGCGCGAACTCGGGCAGGCCGGCATCGCTGAGCGCGATGAACCACTCCACCTCCACCTGCACCCGGCGGTGCATCAGGCCGAACTCGGACATCAGCGGCCGCAGCGCCGCCGCCTTGGCGGCATAGCGGCCGTCCAGCGGCGACAGGGCGGTGATCGGGCTCAGCGGCGCGGGGTCGGGCAGGGTGGGCGTCATGGCAGGTTGGCGCCCGTGCGGGGCACCGGGCCGAGGTCTAGGGAAAACCCGAAATTGTAGGCGGCCGGGGCTGCGCCCGGTGGAGTGGGCGGGTGGCCCGGTCTGGGCCGACTCGGCTGCCTGCTCGCGCGCTCAGCGCATCTCGCGCATGCGCCGCACCCGCTCGGCGTCGGGCGGATGCGTCGACAGCGCGATCGGCAGGCCCGCACCGGTGGCCTTGCCCGCGGCCCGTTCGGTCTGCAGGCGCTCGAACAGCACCGCGAACTCGCCCGGGTCGACACCGTTGGCGCGCATCATCCGCGCCGCGGCGCGGTCGGCCTCGTGCTCGAAGTCGCGCGAGTAGGCCATCTGGCCGAGGATCACCGGCGCAGCGGTGAGCACGGTGGAGAAGTCGCCCACCACCGCCGTGGCCAGCACCGACAGCAGGCCCACCTGGATCACCATGCGCATGCCGTGCCGGTGCTCGACATGCCCCAGCTCGTGGCCGAGCACGCCCATCAGCACCTCGGGCCGGTCGGCCAGCAGCCGGGTCATCTCGTCGGTCAGCACGATGTGGCCGCCGGGCAGCGCGAAGGCGTTGGGCCCCAGCGTCTTGTCGGCGGCGGCCCGGAAGTGCAGCGTCCAGGCCGGGGCCGGGCGGTCGCGGTAGCTGCGTGCCACCGATTGAGCGAAGCGCTGGCGCAGCTCGGCCTGGCGCGCCTCGGGCAGGGTGGTGGGCTTGAGCAGCCGCGACTCGATCTGCTCCAGCACCAGCGTGCCCACCTGCTCGTCCACCGCCGTCGGGCACACCGCCAGCACCCCGCGCGCGGCCAGCGGCGTACCCCAGACGTACAGCGCCGCCAAGACGCCGATCAGCAGGCCGAAGGCCAGCACCACCTTGTGCCAGCTCTGCATCCAGCCCACCAGCCACGAATCGCCTCGACCGTTGGCTCGGGCCCAGCGGTCCCACTGCGCCGCATCGCGGGCCACCAGCAGGCCCTGCGGCCGCAGGTAGGCTTGACGCACGCCGTGGCGTTGCCGCTCGGGCCAGCTCACCTGCCGGGCCGGCACCTGCAGCGACACGCCGTCGCCCTCGATGTGCAGCTGGCCCTGGGCCAGGTGCACGCGCACCGACCGGGCCTTGGCCTGCACGCCGTCGAAATAGTCGGCGTCGCAGTGGGTGGGCGGTGCCGCGGCGGTTGATTCTGCGAGCGGCGTCATGGGCGGGCCCGCATGTTCACATGCCCAGGTCGACGCCCAGCAGGTCGCCGGCCGCGTCGCCGGCGGCATCGTGGGCACCCCCGGGTGTCGCGCCGATCCACTGCTCGACGTCACCGCTCAGGGTGACGGTGATCGATTGCAGGCGCAAGCGGGCGGTGTCCACCACCGCGAACGGGCGATACAGCCCCAGCGTCAGGGCCATCAGCACCAGGTTCTTCAGCGTCAGCAGCGACAGCCGTCGCAGGTGAAGCGCGCTGGCGAAGTGCACCTGCGGCGAGGCGGTGTGGCCCCAGACCAGGTTCTGCAGGCGCGAGACGAAGTAGGGCTGCATCAGGATGAACATCAGCAGGTAGAACAGCATGACGCCGACCGAGATCATGCCGATGGCGGCCGCGCTGGGGGCCCGGCCCCGGGCGCCGGCCATCCCGACCGCCATGCCCGCGGCGATCAGCACCAGCATCACCGCGAACGGCAGCAGCGAGACCAGCGCGGTGCGCAGCCACAGCCCGTAGAACGAGCGGATGCGGGCGGTGAAGGCGGTGGTCTCGCCGGCCAGCGCATAGTGGCTGTGCTGGTAGCGCTTGGTGCGCGCCAGGGCCAGCGGCGACAGCACCAGCATGGCCAGGAACGCCAGACCCACCGCCACGCCCAGCGCGGGCGAGGGCTCGACGCCGGGCTGGCCGGCGATGGCGGTGGCCGCCAGCACCAGCGCCACCGGCAGGGCCGGCAGCAAGGCCAGGTAGGCGCCGCCGAGGCTGCCGGTGAAGCGCATGCGCAGGCCGCGCCAGCTGGTGTTGGCCAGGCGAAAGCGCATCGAGGCGTGCCACAGCGCCGGCCACAGCGCAGCCAGCACCAGCACCGCGATGCCTCCGGCCGACGGCGAGAAGCGGTTGGCCAGTGCGTAGCTGCCGAACAGGGCGATCACCAGCAGGTGGCCGCGCAGCATCTTCCAGGGGTCGCCGTGAAAGCCCAGCGCATGCCCGTGAACCAGCGTGTTGGCGTGGAAGTAGCGCAGCCGGCGCGCCCGCGCAAAGGGCAGGTAGAGGCTCAGCGTGACCAGGATCAGCAGCAGGTTGACGATCCAGATGCGGAAGTACTCGCTGCCCGAGCCGGTGAACTCGATCGTTGCGGGGCGCGGCCCGGAGGGGATTGCCGTCGGCATTGCGGCTGGCGCCTGCGCACCGGCCAGCGGCAGTGCCGGCGGGGGCAACGGATGGGTGTCGGCGAACTCGTCGCCGGGCTGGACGGACATGGCTTTCCTCCCTGTGGGCTCGAGGTCGAGATCCGGCAGACCTTCCTCGTTGCCCTGTGTCGGCGGGCGGCAACCATTCTAGGAGTGTGGGCAGCCGCGTGGGCCGCCTGTCGGCCCTCACCGCCCGCCCGGGGGCGGCGGCCGGCCCGCGGCTTTGCCAGGGCCCGGGTCCGCGGCGCACCGGTTCGACGGCCGTGCCGTCTACGAACTGCCCCGCACCACCACCTCGAAGCCGGTGTCGATGCAGTTCGAGGCCGGTTGTTCGCCGCGCATCAGCGCGAGCAGCATGCGCGCGGCGCCGTCGCCGATCTCCCAGCGCGGGGTGCGTACCGTGGTCAGCGGCGGCAGCATCTGGTCGCTGCCGGTGAGGTCGTTGAAGCCGACGATGGCGATGCGCTGGGGCACCGCGATGCCCAGCCGCAGCGCGGCCAGCAGGGCGCCCTGGGCCAGGTCGTCGTTGCAGTAGAAGATTGCATCCACCGCCGGGCGCATCGCGATGATCTGCTCGAACATCAGCGCCCCCAGCGCCAGTGACGACGGCGCGGGGTTCATGAACTCCAGCGTCGGGTCGTGCAGGCCGGCGGCCGCCATCTGCCGCCGCCAGCCCTCGAGACGACGCATGGTGCGCGGATCGAGCTGCGCCGCGGCGAAGGCGATGCGCCGGCGCCCGCGCTCGAGCAGGTGGCGCGTCAGCGCGGCGGCGGCGTCGGCCTGAGAGAAGCCCACCGCATGCACCGACGCATCGTCGCTGGTCTCCATCACGTGTACGCAGGGCACGCTGCTGCGCTCGATCAACGCCCGCGTGCCGGCGCTCTGCTCCAGGCCGGTGACGATCAGGCCCGCCGGCCGGTGCGGCAGCTGTTCGCGCAGCAACTGCTCCTCCTCGGCCTGGCTGTAGTGGGTGATGCCGATCAGCGTCTGGAAGCCGGCCGGGCGCAGCGCGCGCTGCACCGCCTCGATCAGGTCGACGAACAGCGCGTTGGACAGCAGCGGGATCAGCACCGCCACATGCGAGCCGGCCCGCGAGGCCAGCGCGCGGGCCGCCGGGTCGGGCACATAACCCAGACGGTCAGCGGCCTCCTGCACCCGCGCGATCAGCTCGGGGGCCACGGCACGCTCGCCGCGCAGCGCGCGCGAGACGGTGATCGGGCTGACGCCGGCGGCCCGGGCCACGTCGGCCAGCGTGACCCGGCCGGTGGCGCGCCGACGGGAAGAGGATTGCGGCATGCGGGAAAACCCTTACTCACACGGAATCGGACCTCGATAGGATAGCGCTATCCAACGACAGGCGAAAGTCCCGATCGTTGCCAGGTGCGGCTCGGCCTAGAGCGTACCCTGGCCCGAGGCAGCGCCTGTCGATTTTCTTGTCCACACGGGATAGCGCTATCCAACATGCAGAGGCACCTGGTGATCATGGGCGTGGCCGGCTGCGGCAAGTCCAGCGTCGGTGCCGCGGCGGCGCAGGCCCTGGGGCTGCCGCTGATCGAGGGCGACGCCTTCCACAGCGCCGGCAACCTGGCCAAGATGAGCGCCGGGATCGCGCTCGACGACGCAGACCGTCGCGGCTGGCTGGCCGCACTGGGCCGCGAACTGCAGGCGCATCCACAGGGCGCGGTGCTCACCTGCTCGGCGCTCAAGCGGGCCTACCGCGAGCAGCTGCGGGCGGCCTGCCCGGGGTTGCGGTTCGCCTTCCTGGCCATCGAGCGCGACGACGCCCAGGCTCGCGTGGCGGGTCGGGGTGCCACGCACTTCTTCTCCGCCGATCTGGTGGCGAGCCAGTTCGAGGCGCTTGAGCCGCCGCTGGAGGAGCCGGGCGTGCTGCCGCTGCAGGCCACCGAGCCGATCGAGGCCCTGAGCCGGGCCATCCACCATTGGCTCGCCGCCAAGGAGACCGCATGACCCCTGCCGCCGGATCCTCGCCCGCGCCGAAGTGGCAGCGCCCGGTCAACCTGGCCATGGCCGCCTGCCTGGGCGTGATGGCGCTGGCCGTGTTCGTCAACGTGGTGCTGCGCTATGGCTTCGGCAGCGGCGTGGCGGCAAGCGAGGAACTCTCGCGTCTGCTGTTCGTGTGGATGGTGTTCATTGGCGCCACCGCGGCCTATCCGGCCGGCGAGCACATGGCCTTCACCAGCCTGATCGGTATGCTGCAGGCCAGACCGCGTGCCTTTGCCGCCCTCACCGCCGTGATCCGGTCGCTGGTGATCCTGGCCGCGGGCCTGGTGGCCTGGGGCGCCTGGCAGCAGGTGCTGGTGGGCCTGGACAGCCGCTCGGTGGTGCTGGGCTACCCCACCGCGCTGCTGCCGCTGCCGGCCTTCCTGAGTGCCACCGCGATCGGGGTCATGGCGCTGGCTGAGCTGGTGCGCGGCAAGCCGCTGCGCCTCGGCCACGACGCCGACGTGGAGTGATCCGATGAGCCCCGAGTCACTCGCCTTCGTCGTCTTCTCGCTGGGCATGCTGGCGCTGATGGGCGTGGGCATGAACATGGCGCTGGCGCTGGTGCTCACCGGCGCCGGCATGGCCTGGGTGCTGGGCTTCTGGGACACCCAGCTGCTGGCGCAGAACCTGGTGGCCGGCGTCGACAGCTTCCCGCTGCTGGCGGTGCCCTTCTTCATTCTGGCCGGCGAGCTGATGAACGCCGGCGGCATCAGCAAGCGCATCATCGACATGGCGCAGGCCTGGGTCGGCCACATCCGCGGCGGGCTGGGCTACGTGGCCATCGGCGCGGCGGTGCTGATGGCCAGCATGAGCGGCTCGGCGCTGGCCGACACCGCGGCGCTGGCCACCATCCTGCTGCCGATGATGCGCCAGCAGGGCTACCCGATGCACACCTCGGCCGGCCTGCTGGCCTCGGGCGGCATCATTGCCCCGATCATCCCGCCGTCGATGCCGTTCGTCATCTACGGCGTCACCACCAACACCTCGATCTCGGCCCTGTTCATTTCGGGCATCGTGCCGGGCCTGATCATGGGCGCGGGCCTGATCCTGGCCTGGAAGTGGGTGCTGCGCCGCACCGAGCTGCCGGCCGGCCAGCCGCTGCCGATGAAGGCCCGGCTGCGCGCCACGGCGCGCGCCTTCTGGGCGGTGCTGATGCCGGTGATCATCATCGGCGGCATGAAGACCGGCGTCTTCACGCCCACCGAGGCCGCAGTGGTGGCGGCGTTCTATGCGCTGGTGATCGCGCTGGCCGTGCACCGCGAGATGCACTGGCGCGAGATCGAGGGCGTGCTGGTGCGCGCCGCGCGCACCACCGCCATCGTGATGTTCCTGTGTGCCGGCGCCCAGGTGGCCAGCTACATGATCACCTTGGCTGATCTGCCCAGCGTGCTCACCGCCTGGCTGGGCCCGCTGGTGCAGCAGCCGCGCCTGCTGATGGTGGTGATGATGGTGGTGCTGGTGATCATCGGCACCGCGCTCGACCTGACGCCCACCATCCTGATCTTCGCCCCGGTGATGCTGCCCATCGCGGTGAAGGCCGGCATCGACCCGGTGTACTTCGGGCTGATGTTCGTGCTCAACGGCGCCATCGGCCTGATCACGCCGCCGGTGGGCACCGTGCTCAACGTGGTGGCCGGCGTGGGCCGGCTGTCGATGCACCAGGTGATCAAGGGCGTCAATCCGTTCCTGGTCGTCTACACCGCGATCCTGTTCCTGTTCGTGCTGTTCCCGCAGATCGTCACCGTGCCGGTGGCGTGGATGCGCTGATCAGCTTCGAGTTCCCGCTGTCCGCTCGTTCGCTTCCCCAAGGAGACCCAGATGAACCTGATCCGCCGCACCCTGCTGGCCGTGGCCGCCACCGCCACTCTGGCCGCGCCTTTTGCCACTTATGCGCAGGACTTCAAGCCTCGCCTCGTCCGCTTCGGCTACGGCCTGAACGAGCAGAGCAACCAGGGCCGGGCCGTGCGCCTGTTCGCCGAGCAGGTGGAGAAGGCCACCGGCGGCAAGATGAAGATGCGGGTGGTGGGCGCCGCGGCGCTGGGCCCCGACGTGCAGATGCAGCAGGCGCTGATCGGCGGCGCGCAGGAGATGATGGTGGGCTCCACCGCCACGCTGGTGGGCATCACCAAGGAGATGGCGCTGTGGGACACGCCGTTCCTGTTCGACAACGCCAAGGAGGCCGACGCCATCCTCGACGGCCCGATCGGCCAGAAGGTGATGGACAAGCTCAAGGAGAAGGGGCTGGTGGGCCTGGTGTACTGGGAGAACGGCTTCCGCAACCTCACCAACAGCAAGCGTCCGGTGACCAAGGCTGAAGACCTGGACGGCATCAAGCTGCGCGTGATGCAGAACAACGTCTACCTCGACAGCTTCAAGCTGTTGGGCGCCAACGCGATTCCGCTGCCGTTCTCCGAGCTGTTCAGCGCGCTCGAGACCAAGACGGTGGACGGCCAGGAGAACCCCTACAACACCATCCTGTCGTCCAAGTTCTACGAGGTGCAGAAGTACTTGAGCGTCACCAACCACGTCTACAGCCCGTGGATCCTGCTGGCCAGCAAGAAGTGGTGGGACACGCTGAGCAAGGACGAGCAGAAGGTGCTGATGGACGCCGCCCGCGCCAGCCGCGACTTCGAGCGCAAGGACACGCGCGAAGAGGCCGGCCGCGCGCTGGCCGACCTGAAGGCCAAGGGCATGCAGATCAACGAGGTGCCCGCCGCCGAGGTGGCCCGCATGCGCGACAAGCTCACCCGCATCAACGCCGGCGTGGCGGCCAACGTGGGCATGGACCTGTGGCAGGAGACGCAGCAGGCCCTGGCCGCAGTGCGCGGCGGCAAGAAGTGATCCGGTGAGGCGCCGGCCAGCGCGGGCCGGTGGCGTGACGACCCTGCACGGAAGGCCGGTGGCGCGCCGGCCGCGCCGGCCCGCGCATGAGGCCGGCCGCGCAGGCGCGCGCATGAGGCCGGGCGCGCAGGCGCGCGCATGAGGTTTTGTAAGGTACGGTGAGCCTGCTTTGCGCCGGGTCGTGCCGGCGCGGGCGAGGCCCGGCACCGGTGCTATGGTCTTCGCACCCATGGCCGACCTGCCCAACCGAGACCTCGCGATCGACGTGATGCGCGGCATGACGCTGGCGCTGATGATCGTGGTCAACATGTCGATCAGCGAGACGCAGTCGTATGCGCCGCTGCTGCATGCCGCCTGGCACGGGCTGACGCTGACCGACGTGGTGTTCCCGAGCTTCCTGTTCGTGGTCGGCGCGGCGATGAGCGTCACGATGGACAAGCTCGCCGCGCTGCCGCCCGGCCAGGCGCTGGCGCGCATCGCCCGCCGCAGCGCGCTGATCTTCCTGTGTGGCTTCCTGCTGTACTGGTTCCCGTTCTTCAGCATCGACGCGGCCGGGAACTGGTCGCTTCGGCCGTTGTCGGAGGCGCGTCTCCTGGGCGTGCTGCAGCGCATCGGCCTGGCCTACGGGCTGGCCGCGCTGCTGATCCTGCACGGGGGCCAGCGGGGCGTGCTGTGGTTCAGCGCGGCGGCCCTGGCCCTCAATGCCTGGGTGCTGGCCACGTTCGGCGATCTCACGCTGGCCGGCAACGCCGCGCTGAAGATCGACCTGGCGGTGCTGGGCGCCCCGCACCTCTACAAGGGCGAGGGCATTCCGTTCGACCCGGAAGGCCTGCTGGGCACACTGCCCGCCACCGTCAACGTGCTGGCCGGCTGGTGGGCCGGGCGGCAGTTGCGCCAAGCGGGCAAGTCGCACGAGGTGACGGCGCGGCTGTTCATGTGGGGGGCGCTGGCCATCCTGGCCGCACTGTCGTGGCACGCGGTCCAGCCGATCAACAAGAAACTGTGGACCAGCGCCTATACGTTGTGCGGCATCGGCATCGACCTGATGGTGCTGGCCACGCTGGTGGAGCTGATCGACCTGCGCGGCTGGCGCGCCGGCACCCGCTTCTTCGTGGTGTTCGGCCGCAACACGCTGTTCATCTACCTGCTGGCCGAGGTGGCGATGTCGGTGCTGTGGATCACCCATGTCGGCAAGCCCTCGGCCATGGAGTGGGTATACGCCCAGGCGTTCCAGTCGTGGGCGGGCGACAAGCCGGGCTCGCTGCTGTTCGCGCTGGCGTTCACGCTGGCCTGCTGGTCGGTGGGCTGGGTGCTCGACCGCCGGCGCATCTACATCCGGCTTTGAGGCGACGCCGGCTGCCGATCCCACACCCGGGAGGGACAATGCCGCATGAACCCGCCTCTCCCGCACGTCCACTGGACGGATGACGACGGCCAGACACACACCGTGCGCTGGCGATCGCTGGCTGGGCATGCGCCGCCGGCGCAACTGCGCATGGTCGGCGACGAACTTGGGGCCGACGATGCGGTGAGGCTGGCCCGGGCCGGCACCGGGCTGCTGTGGGTGGGCGACTACCAGAACGCGCGGCACCTGCTGCAGGCCATGGGGCGGCGCCTGGAACGCACCCCCGCCGCCAACCCGCGCCTGCGACCCGGCGCCCCGCTGGCGCAGGTGTTTGCACAGCAGCGCCAGGTGCAGGCCGAGCGGGCGCGGGTGCTGGGGGCCTTGCTGCTGCCCTTCGATGCCGACCATGGCGTGCCCTTGCGCCGCGCGCCGGATGTGCGCGCCGCCGGCCTGGAGGCACATGGCCCGGTCGAGGGCCACTATGTCGCGTCGCTGCGCGAGCTGCTGGGTTTGGTCGGCGCGCACGAGTGGCGCAAGAAGGGCGTGGCCATCGCCGCGCTGGGCTCGACCATCCATCCGCACCATGGCGTGTTCTCGCCGGTGCGCGGCGAGTACATCGAGCTGGTGGCCAAGGCGCCGCTGCCCGCCGCGGCCCGTGCGCACGGGGCCTTCGACATCGGCACCGGCACCGGGGTGCTGGCCGCGGTGCTGGCCCGGCGCGGGCTGAAGGTGCTGGCCACCGACCTCGACGAGCGTGCGCTGGCCTGCGCCCGCGACAACCTGGCGCGGCTGAAGCTGGATCGGCAGGTGAGCGTCCAGCCCGCGGACATGTTTCCTGAAGGCCGAGCCGGCCTGGTGCTGTGCAACCCCCCTTGGGTGCCGGCCCAGCCCGCCTCGCCGCTGGAAGCGGCCGTCTACGATCCCGACAGCCGCATGCTGCGCGCCTACCTGGCCGGGCTGGCGGCGCACCTGGCACCGGGCGGCGAGGGCTGGCTGATCCTGTCCGATCTGGCCGAGCACCTGGGCCTGCGCCGGCGCGACGAACTGCAGGGCTGGGTCGCCGCCGGTGGGCTGCGGGTGATCGCGCGCATGGACACCCGGCCGCAGCACAAGCGCGTGGCCGATGCCGACGATCCCCTGCATGCCGCTCGCGCGGCCGAGATCACCTCGCTGTGGCGGTTGGCAGCCGCCTGAGCCTTGGCCAGGTCAGCGGTCACAAGGTGTGAAAGAACCGTCGCGAGCGGGCTGAGGTCGGGCCTGCGCAGCAGGCTCTCTCACACCTTGTCACTCCGGCCGGATGCCCTTGCCGGCCAGCACCTTCATCGCCAGGTCGGCCCGGTCGGTGATCAGGCCGTCGACGCCCATGTCGACGAAGCGGCCCATCGCGGTGGGGTCGTTCACCGTCCACACCAGCACCTTCAGGCCCAGCGACTGCGCCTCCTTGAGCCTGTCGGCGGTCAGGTCGCCGTGGTAGACCGACCAGAAGCGCCCGCCGGCGGCCTTGATCATCTTCGGCACCGAGCCGTGGTCGGCATGTTGCACGGCGCCCGTCCAGGGAGACGGGCCGGGCTTGCCGGCGCCGATGTTGTCGATCCATGATTGCTGGGCGGTGAGGTACACGGTGGGAATCTCGGGCGCGATGCGCTGCACCACCGCCAGCGTGCGCCAGTCGAACGACATGATCTGCACCCGCGGCGCCATGCCGGCCTTGCGGATCTCGGCCACCACCGCGGTGGCGAATGGTTCGGGCGCCTGCGTGGCCTCTGGCCACAAGGGCGTCACCTTCAGTTCCACCGCGAAGCGGATCTTGTCGTGGCCCTTGGCCTTGACCAGGTCGAACAGGTCCGACAGCCGCGGCACCCGCGTGCCGTCCAGCGGCTTCTGCTCCGGGAACTGCGCGGCATAGCGCGTGCCGGGCTTGAGCCGCCCGACGTCGAAGCCCTGCAGTTCGGCAAAGGTCAAGGAGTGGATCGGCGCGCTGGACTTGTCGAGCCAGCGCCCCGCGGCGTCGCGGGTGTGATCGGGGTTCATGTCCAGGTCGTGGTGGATCACCACCACGCCGTCCTTGGTGATCGCGGCATCCAGCTCGAGCGTGGTCACGCCGTGGGCGATGGCCAGCTCGAACGAGGGCAGCGTGTTCTCGGGCGCCAGGCCGCGGATGCCGCGGTGGCCCTGCAGGTCAAGTGCGTGCGCCGCGAGCGCGCCGACCGCCAACAGGCATGCCAGCAGCCCGCGCGAGGCGGCCACGATGGGTCGCCGAGCCGTTTGAGGGTGGGGTTTCGACATCGGGATCCTCTCGGTGTGACGGTCGACATCATGGCAGGGATCGACCGTTCCGCCTTCGACGGCCGTCTTCAGGCCGGACTCGGGCGCCGACACGCGAGCCCGCGTGGACGGCGGTCCACCCCCCAAGGCGTGGACGGCGGGCCACACCCTAGGGTTAGCGAGCACTGAAAGCGCTTGCGGCCTCATCAAGAATGCGCTTTCAAAATTTTCCCGGCGATCCGCTCCCGATCGCCTCTGTGCGCCGCCCCGCCCCACCTGCCCACGTCACAGGAGACGTCCGATGAAGCCCACCCAATCGCCTCGCCATCCCGGCCTGCCTGCCCGCCCTGCCTGGCGGATCAGCCCGGTCGCCGCTGCGTGCTCCAGCCTGCTGCTGAGCGCAGGCCTGGCGCAGGCCCAGCAATCGCAGGAGGTGGTGGTCACCGGCATCCGCCACGCCATCGAGACCTCGGTCACCGCCAAGCGCAATGCCGAGGGCATCACCGAGGTGGTGTCGGCCGAGGACATCGGCAAGCTGCCGGATGTGTCGATCGCCGAGTCGCTGGCGCGCCTGCCGGGTCTGACGGGCCAGCGCGTGGCCGGTCGGGCGCAGGTGGTGCAGATCCGTGGCATGTCGCCCGATTTCGCCGGCACGCTGCTCAACGGCCGCCAGCAGGTGACCACCGGCGACAACCGCTCGGTCGAGTTCGACCAGTTCCCGTCGGAGCTGATCAACCGGGCGGCCGTCTACAAGACGCCTGACGCGTCGGTCATCGGCCAGGGCTTGTCGGGCACCGTCAATCTGCAATCGGTGCGTCCGCTCGACTTCGGCAAGCGCACCGTGGCGTTGAATGCCCGGGTCGAGAAGAACTCCAACGGTTCGCTCAATGCCGACACCAGCGGCAACGGCAACCGCTTCAGTGCCTCCTACATCGACCAGTTCGCCGATCGCACCATCGGCGTGGCGCTGGGCTTTGCGCACCTCGATTCGCCGGGGCAGGAACTGCACTACAAGGCCTGGGGCTTCAGCGGCCCGGGCCGTGATTGCCTGACGCACCCCGAGTGGGGCTGCGGTGCGCCCACCGGCATCCCGGCCTCTGCCACCTTCCTCAACGGCTTCGAGGCCGTGGCGCTGTCGCGCAAGCAGGTGCGCTACGGCCTGATGGGCGTGGTCGAGTTCAAGCCCAACAAGGATGTGCACAGCACCATCGACCTGTACTACTCCAAGTTCACCAAGGACGAGTCGTACCGCGGCCTGATGGGCAGCATGGGCGATGCCTGGGGCGGCGAGAAGGGCAGCGCCTACACCAACGTGGTGACGCAGCCGGTGGGCTCGGCCAGCACCTTCGTCACCTCGGCCACCGTGGCCGGCGTGCCCAACATGGTGGTGCGCAACGACCTGAACACCCGCAAGGACGAACTCAAGTCGGCCGGCTGGAACACCGAGGTCAAGTTCGGCGGCGGCTGGAAGGCCGTGGCCGACCTGAGCTACTCGAACGCCAAGCGCGAAGAGAACGTCATCGAGACCTACGCCACGCCGTACGACGCGGCGGGCAAGAAGGTGTACACCACCTTCCAGATGGTCGTGCCGACGACGGCCAACCTGCCCACGCTCATCCCGAACGTCAACTTCGCCGACGTGAAGTCGGTGATGCTCAGCGATCCGGCCGGCTGGGGCCACGACGGCCTGTGGAAGATGCCCAAGGCCAACGACACCATCAAGGCCATCGACCTGCAGGCCAAGAAGGACATGTCCGGCATGTTCAGTGCGCTCGATTTCGGGGTGAACTACACCACCCGCGAGAAGGACCGCGAGATGAACGAGCTGGCCACCGATCTGAAGAACGGCCGCAAGCCGATCCTGGTGCCGGCCAGCCTGCAGCAGTCGCCCACCTCGCTGTCGTTCATCGGCATCCCCGGTGTCGAGGCGCATGACGTGATGGGCGCGCTCAACACGCTGTACGACCTGAAGCCGCAGGCCGTCGACCAGATCATCAACCGCAACTACGAGGTGTTCGAGAAGGTCTCGACCGCCTTCGTCAAGCTGGGCATCGACACCCAGCTGGGCCGCTTCCCGCTGCGCGGCAACGTCGGCGTGCAGTACGTGCACACCAACCAGAGTTCGCATGGCTGGTCCAAGCTGAGTGGCAAGTTCTCCGAGGTCACCCGCGGCACCAGCTACAACGACGTGCTGCCCAGCCTGAACCTGACGCTCGAGTTGCCGAGCGACACCCTGCTGCGCTTCGGCATGGGCAAGACGCTGGCCCGCGGCCGCATGGACGACATGCGTGCCGGCGCCGACATCAACGTCACCAAGAACAGCACCACCGGCCTGACCACCTGGGGCGGCAGCGGCGGCAACCCCGAACTGCAACCCTGGCGTGCCCGCGGCGTCGACCTGTCGCTCGAGAAGTACATCGGCAAGCGCAGCTATGTGGCGGTGCAGGCCTTCTACAAAGACCTGCTGAGCTACATCTACACGCAGAAGATCACCGTCGACTTCTCCAACTTCCAGAACACCAGCGGCCTGGCCACCCCGCCCAACCCGCTGGGCATCTACTCCACCCCGGCCAACGGCCAGGGCGGCCAGGTGCACGGCGCCGAACTCGCTGCTTCGCTCGACGGTGCGCTGTGGAGCAAGGCCATCGACGGCTTCGGCGTCACCGGCAGCATCAACTTCACCAACAGCAATGTGCATCCCAACGGCCCGGGAACCTCGCAGCGCCTGCCCGGCCTGTCGGGCGTGACGCGCAACATCACCGCCTACTACGAGAAGAACGGCTGGCAGGCCCGCGTCAGCCAGCGCTATCGGTCGGCCTTCCGCGGCGAGATCAATGGCCTGCACAACGCCCGCGAGTTCAGCGAGATCCTCGCCGAGCGCCAGGTCGATGCGCAGCTGGGCTACGAGTTCCAGACCGGGCAGCTCAAGGGCCTGTCGGTCCTGCTGCAGGTCAACAACCTGACCAACTCGCCGTACGTCACCCGCCAGGGCAACGGCTTCGGCGATGTGCTGGCGGTGGAGCGCTACGACACCTACGGCCGGCAGGTGCTGCTGGGCGTGAACTACAAGCTCTGACCGACACCCGACCCGAGTTGGGGCCCCTCGCCGCTGCCGGCCGGGGGCCTTTTTTGATGCACCCCGCGCAATCGCTGATGCGCGGCCCCGGTGACATCCAATAGGCTATCCTGAAAACGTTTTCCTTCTGCCCGACGCGATGACTCCCGTGGCCCCCACCGATCTTCCCGCACTGCGCCGCAGCGACTTTCCGTCCGACTTCCGCTGGGGCTGCTCCACCTCGTCGTACCAGATCGAGGGAGCGGTGCACAAGGACGGGCGCGGCGAGTCGATCTGGGACCGCTTCTGCGCCACCGCGGCGCACATCCGCGACGGCTCCAGCGGCGCCGAGGCCTGTGATCACTTCCATCGTTGGCCCGAAGACCTGGATCTGGCGCGCAGCCTGGGCGTCAATGCCTACCGCTTCTCGATCGCCTGGCCGCGCATCTTTGCCGATGGGCGCGGCGCCCGCCCCAACGCCAAGGGCCTGGATTTCTATTCCAGGCTGGTCGACGGCATGCTCGAGCGCGGGCTGCAGCCCTGGGCCACGCTGTACCACTGGGATCTGCCGCAGGCCCTGCAGGAGAAGGGCGGCTGGGCCCAGCGCGACACGGTCGCGGCGTTCGTCGACTACTGCGGCGCGGTCGCGCACCACCTGGGCGACCGGGTCAAGCACTGGATCACCCACAACGAACCCTGGTGCACCGCCTTTCTCGGCCACGCCTACGGCAACCATGCCCCTGGCGTGCGCGACTTCAAGACCGCGATCCAGGTGTGCCACCACCTGCTGGTCTCGCATGGCCAGGCGGTGCCGGTGATCCGCTCGGCCTCGCCCGGCGCCCAGGTGGGCATCACGCTGAGCCTGCATCCCACGCGGGCGGCCACGTCCAGCGCGGCCGATGCCGCCGCGGCGCGCCGCCACGACGGCCTGCGCAACCGCTGGTGGCTCGATCCGCTGTTCGGCCGCGGCTATCCCACCGATGCGCTGGCCATGCTGGGCGACCTGGCGCCCACGGTGGCCGAGGGCGACATGGCCGCCATCGCGGTGCCCACCGATTTCCTCGGCATCAACTACTACTTCCCCGAGCAGGTGGCCGATGCGCCGGGCGAGGGCGTGACCCAGGCCCGGCTGGTCGAGCCCGACGACGTGGAGCGCACCGCCTTCGGCTGGGAGGTTTCGCCCGAGGGCATGGTCGAATTGCTGGAGCGGGTGCACCGCGAGTACGCGCCCGCGGTGATCCACCTGACCGAGAACGGCTCGACCTACGACGACGTGGTGGGGCCCGATGGCCGCATCGAGGACGCCCAGCGCCTGCGTTATCTGGCCCGCCACCTGGCCGCCGCGCAAGAGGCGGTGCGGCGCGGCGTGCCGCTGAAGGGCTACTTCGCCTGGAGCCTGCTCGACAACTTCGAGTGGGCCGAGGGCTACACCCGCCGCTTCGGGCTGACCTATGTCGACTACCGCTCGCAGCAACGCACGCTCAAGGCCAGCGGACACTGGTACCGCGCCTTCCTGCATGCCTGACCGCTGATTCCCCTCCTGGAGCCCGCCATGCCCCTGACCCCGGTTCGCAACGTCGTCATCGTCGGCGGGGGCACCGCCGGCTGGATGACCGCCGCGGCGCTGTCCAAGCTGCTCGGCCCCGCCTACAGCATCCGAGTCGTCGAATCCGACGAGATCGGCATCATCGGCGTGGGCGAGGCCACCATCCCGCACATCCGCAACTTCAATGCGGCGCTCGACATCGACGAGGACGAGTTCATCCGCCGCACCCAGGGCACGTTCAAGCTGGGCATCGAGTTCGTCAACTGGGGCGGCATCGGCGACCGCTACATCCACGGCTTCGGCAAGGTGGGGCAGGAGCTCGACGGGTTGTCGTTCCACCACTACTGGCTGCGCATGCAGCAGGCCGGGCTGACCAGCGACCTGGGCGACTACTCGATCAACACCGTGGCGCCGCGCGACGCCAAGTTCATGCGGCCACGCACCGACATGCCCGGCTCGCCGCTGTCCGACATCGCCTACGCCTTCCACTTCGATGCCGGCCTGTATGCACGTTATCTGCGCACGCTGGCCGAGGGCCGCGGCGTGCAGCGCATCGAAGGCAAGATCGTGCGCGTGGCGCAGCGCGAGCCCGACGGCTTCATCAGCCACCTGGCGATGGAAGACGGCCGGCAGGTGGCGGGCGATTTCTTCGTCGATTGCTCGGGCATCCGGGGCCTGCTGATCGAGCAGACCCTGCTCACCGGCTACGACGACTGGCGCCATTGGCTGCCCTGCGACCGCGCCATCGCGGTGCCCTGCGAGTCGGCCCAGCCCTTGCTGCCGCTGACGCGCAGCACCGCCCACTCGGCCGGCTGGCAGTGGCGCATTCCGCTGCAGCACCGCATCGGCAACGGCCATGTGTTCTCCAGCCGCTTCATGAGCGAGGACGAGGCCACCGCCATCCTGCTGGGCAACCTCGACGGCAAGCCGCTGGCCGAGCCGCGCTGCATCCCCTTCGTGCCGGGCCGCCGGCGCAAGGTCTGGAACCGCAACGTGGTGGCCATCGGCCTGGCGGCCGGCTTCTTCGAGCCGATCGAATCCACCAACATCCACCTGATCCAGACCGCGATCACGCGGCTGATCGCGTTCTTCCCGCATGCCGGCATGGACCCCGCCGACATCGACGAGTTCAACGCCCAGGTGACCTTCGAGTACGAGCGCATTCGCGACTTCGTGATCCTGCACTACAAGGCCACCGAGCGCGACGACTCGCCGTTCTGGCGCCACTGCCAGGCGATGGAGATCCCGGCCACCCTGCAGCACAAGATCGATCTGTACCGCAGCAATGGCCGCATCTTCCGCGAGGGCGGCGAGCTGTTCGCCGAACTGAGCTGGCTGCAGGTGATGGAGGGCCAGCGCATCCACTCGCGCGGCCATCATCCGTTTGCCGACCTGATCCCCGAGGCGCGGGCACGCGAGTTCCTCGACGATGTGCGCAGCGTGGTGCGGCGCTGCGTGGACGTGATGCCCACCCAGGCCGAGTACATCGCCGCGCACTGCGCCGCCCAGGCCGCATGAGCGGTGGCGGCGCGCGCGGGCGTTGGCGGGGCATCGGTGCCGGGGCGGCCAGGCGGCTGGCCGGCCTGGCGGTCGCCCTGGCTGGCGTCCTGGTTGGCGTCCTGGGGGTTGGGCTGGGGCTTGCGGGTGAGGCGCTGGCCCAGCCAAAGGCGCCTTCGCCGATGAACGTGGCCACCTGGAACCTGCGGCTCGATCTGGCCAGCGACGGCCCCAACGCCTGGCCGCAGCGGCGCGAGATGGCCCGCGCGCTGATCCGCTGGCACGAGTGGGATCTGTTCGGCACGCAAGAGGGCCTGATCCAGCAGATCCGCGATCTCGAGGCCATGGGCGAGTACGCCCGCGTCGGCGTCGGGCGCGACGATGGCCGCGAGGCGGGCGAGCATGCGGCGATCTTCTATCGCCGCAGCCGCTTCACGCTGCTGGCGCATGGCGACTTCTGGCTCAGCCCCACGCCCGACCAGCCCTCCAAGGGCTGGGATGCGCGTTGCTGCAACCGGCTGGCCAGTTGGGCCCGGTTGCTCGATGGCGCCACGGGGCGCGAATTCGTGGTGCTGTCGGTGCACTTCGACCATGAAGGCCTGGTGGCGCGTGCCGAATCGGCGCGGCTGATGCTGCGCAAGATCGCCGAGATCGCCGGCCCGTTGCCGGTGGTGTGCCTGGGCGATTTCAACACCACGCCCGAGACCGAGCCCATCCGCACCATGACCTCGGTGCTGGCCGATGCGCGGCCGCTCAGCGCCACGCCGCCGTACGGGCCGGTGGGCACCTTCAACGGCTTCCGGCTCGATGCGCCGATGGCCGACCGCATCGACTACATCTTCGTCAGCCGCGGCATCCGCGTGCTGAAGTACGGCGTGCTGAGCGATCACCTGGACCGCCGCTTTCCTTCCGACCACCATCCGGTGATGGTGCGCCTGGCCTTCGAATGACGCACGACGAACCTCACGCATGAAACGCGACATCGACAACGAGGCGCGCATCGCCGATCTGCTGGCCCGCATGACGCTGGACGAGAAGGTGGGCCAGCTGGTGCAGGTGTCCAGCGACTGGCGCGCCACCGGCCCGGTGAGCTTCAAGGGCCGGCTGCGCGACGACCTGATTGAAGGCCGCATCGGCTCGATGCTCAACGTGCTGGGCACGCGCTACACCCGCGCCTATCAGGAGCTGGCGCTGCAGTCTCGGCTGGGCATCCCGCTGCTGTTCGGCATGGACGTGATCCACGGCTACCTCACCACCTTCCCGATTCCGCTGGGCGAGGCGGCCAGCTTCGACCTGCAAGCCATCGAGCGCTCGGCCCGCATCGCCGCCACCGAGGCTGCCGCGGCCGGCATCCACTGGACCTTCGCGCCCATGGTCGACGTGGGCCGCGATCCGCGCTGGGGCCGGGTGATGGAAGGCGCCGGAGAGGACACCTTCCTCGGCGCGCGCATCGCCGCCGCCCGGGTGCGCGGCTTCCAGGGGCGGCTGGGCGATACCGATGCGGTGCTGGCCACGGCCAAGCACTTCGCGGGTTATGGCTGGGCCACCGGCGGGCGCGACTACAACACCGTCGACATGAGCGAGCGCATGCTGCGCGAGGCGGTGTTGCCGCCGTTCAAGGCCGCGGTGGAGGCCGGCGTGGCCACGTTCATGAATGCGTTCAACGACCTGAACGGCGTGCCGGCCACCGGCAGCGCGCTGCTGCAGCGGCGCATCCTCAAGGGCGAGTGGGGCTTCCAGGGGCTGATGGTCTCCGACTGGGGCTCGATCGGCGAGATGCAGCCCCACGGCCATGCGGCCGACCAGCGCGACGCCGCCCGCAAGGCCATCGAGGCCGGCTGCGACATGGACATGGAAAGCCATGCCTACACCGCGCACCTGGCGGCGCTGGTGCGCGAGGGCGTGGTCGCCGAATCGGTGGTGGACGACGCGGTGCGGCGCGTGCTGCGCTGCAAGTTCGCGCTGGGCCTGTTCGACGACCCGTTCCGCTTCTGCGACGACGAGCGCGAGCACCGGATGCTGGGCCGGGCCGAGCACCGGCGGGCGGCGCGCGACATCGCCGCGCGCAGCATCGTGCTGCTGAAGAACGAGGGCGGGGTGCTGCCGATCCGCCTGGGCGCACCCGCCGCCGAGTCGAAGGGCGGCCAGCACCAGGCCGGCCAGCACCAGGGCGGCCAGCACCAGGCCGGCCGCGTCCCCACCATCGCGCTGATCGGCCCGCTGGCCACCGCGCAGATGGAGCACCACGGCGCCTGGTCGGTCACCCTGCCCGAGTTCGACTACGCCCCCTTCATCACCTCGCACCTGCAGGGCCTGCGCGAGCGCGCCGGCCAGGCCGCGCGGGTGCTGTGCGCTCCCGGCTGCGACCTGGAGGGCGAGCGCCGCGACGGCTTTGCCGAGGCGGTGGCCCTGGCCGAGCAGGCCGATGTGGTGATCGTCAGCGTCGGCGAGAGCGCGGCCATGAGCGGCGAGGCCAAGAGCCGCGCCCGGCTCGGCCTGCCCGGGGTGCAGGAAGAGCTGATCCGCGCGCTGCACGCCACCGGCAAACCGCTGGTGGTGGTGGTCAACGCCGGTCGGCCGCTGGTGCTGGAGTGGGTGGCCGAGCAGGTGCCGGCCATCGTCTACGCCTGGTGGCTGGGCAGCGAGGCCGGGCATGCGCTGGCCGACGTGCTGTTCGGCGACGTCAACCCCGCCGCGCGCCTGCCCATGACCTTCGTGCGCGACGAGGGCCAGATCCCGCTGCACTACAACCACCCCAACACCGGACGACCCTGGCGTGCCGATGCCGACACCGCCTACATCGGCGGCTACATCGACATGACGCCCACGCCGCGCTGGGCCTTCGGCCATGGGCTGAGCTACACCTGCTTCGAGTATGGCACCCCGACGTTCGAGGTGAGCGGCCACCAGGCCGCGACCGGCGGCGTGCCGCGCCTTCGCGCCGGCGAGACCGGCGTGCTGCGCCTGACGCTGCGCAACACCGGTGCGAGGGATGGCGACGAGGTGGTGCAGCTGTACCTGCGCGATCGCGTGGCCTCGCTGGTGCGGCCGGTCAAGGAGCTCAAGGGCTGGCAGCGCGTGCACCTGGCGGCCGGCGAGTCGCGCGAAGTGAGCTTCGCCATCGAGCGCGACCTGCTGGGCTTCTGGAACGACCGCGGCCAGTGGCGGGTGGAGCCGGGCGAGTTCGAGCTGATGATCGGCGCCTCGTCGGCCGACATCCGCCAGCGCCTGGTCTTCGAGTGGGTGGAGTGACCCGTCCATGGCCACCGGCGCGGCGCCGATCCGAAGCGCCTTGCTCGCCCTGGGCTTGGCGCTGGGCATCGCCACCAGCGCGGCGGCCGCGATGCCGGCGCTGATCACCAACCTGGCGGGACGCCAGACCACCTCGCTCGACGGCGACTGGCACGCCATCGTCGACCCGTACGAGACCGGCTACTACGATTACCGGCGGCGGGCCTACGACCAGCAGTCGCCACCCTCCGACGCCGCGTACTTCCGCAACCATCACCCGCGCGACCGGCAGGAGCTGGTCGAGTACGACTTCGATGCCTCGCCCACCTTGAAGGTGCCGGGCGACTGGAACTCGCAGCGACCCGAGTTGCTGTACTACGAAGGCACGGTGTGGCTGCGTCGCCTGTTCGATGCCGCAGCGGTGCCGCCGGGCCGGCGGGTGTTCGTGCACTTCGGGGCAGTGCACGCCCGGGCCGAGGTCTACCTCAACGGCCACAAGCTCGGCACCCACGAAGGCGGCTTCACACCGTTCAACTTCGAGATCACGCGGCTGCTGCAGCCTCGCGGCAACTTCCTGGTGGTCAAGGTCGACAACACGCGCCGCCCCGAGTCGGTACCGACCACCAGCACCGACTGGTGGAACTACGGCGGCATCACGCGTTCGGTGACGCTGATCGAAGAACCGGCGGCCTTCGTCCGCGACCATGTGCTGCAGCTGAAGAAGGGCCACGGCGACGTGCTGGCCGGTGCGGTGCAGATGGACGGGGCGACGCCGGGCGAGGAGGTCTCTGTCGCCATTCCTGAACTCGGCCTGCGCACGCGCGTGAGCGTCGATGCCCAGGGGCAGGCACGTTACGAACTGGCCGCGCCCGGCCTGCAACCCTGGTCGCCCGAGTCACCCAAGCTGTACGAGGTGGTGCTCTCGACGGCCACGCAGACCCTGCGCGAATCGATCGGCTTCCGGCGCATCGAGGCCCGCGGTTCGCAGCTGCTGCTCAATGGCCGTCCGCTGTACCTGCGCGGCATCTCGATCCACGAGGAGAACCCGCTCGAAGGCCGGCGCGCCCACAGTGAGGCCGATGCCCGGCAACTGCTGGGCTGGGCCCAGGCGCTGGGCTGCAACTTCGTGCGGCTGGCGCACTACCCGCACAACGAGCACATGGTGCGGCTGGCCGATCGCATGGGCCTGCTGGTGTGGGCCGAGATCCCCGTGTACTGGACCATCGACTTCGACCACCCCCACACGCAGGCCAGCGCCTCGCAGCAGCTCACCGAGATGATCACCCGCGACCGCAACCGCGCCTCGGTGATCCTGTGGTCGGTGGGCAACGAGACCCCGCCGGGGCCGGCGCGCCACCGCTTCCTGTCGCACTTGATCGGTCTGGCACGCGAACTGGATGCCACGCGACTGCTGACCGCAGCCCTGGAGACGCACGACGAGGGCGGCACCACCGTGGTCTCAGACCCCATCGGCGAGCAGCTCGACGTGGTGTCGTTCAACCAGTACCGGGGCTGGTACGGCGGCACCTTGCACGATGCCCCGCAGGCGCGCTGGGATCTGCGCTTCGACAAGCCGGCCATCGTCTCGGAGTTCGGTGGCGACGCCCGGCAGGGCCTGCGCGGCCCGATCGACCAGCGCTGGACCGAGGACTACCAGGACTACCTGTACCAGCAGAACCTGGCGATGATCGGGCGCATCCCCTCGGTGCGAGGCATGAGCCCGTGGATCCTGGCCGACTTCCGCTCGCCGCGTCGCCCGCTGCCGGGCATCCAGGACGGATGGAACCGCAAGGGCCTGATCTCCTCCGATGGCGTGCGCAAGCTGGCGTTCGAGCGCCTGCGCCGACACTACGAAGGCCTGGCGCGCCAGCCTGAGGCCACCCAGCCGTGACGCCCGGGCCAAGCCCCCATGTCACCGATCTCCAACGTTGAGGCGTCGCGATGCCCGTGTCACGCACCCATGCCACCCGTCGCCGCACCCTGCTGGCCCTGGCGGTGCTCGGCTGGTGGCCGATGAGCACGCGGGCCGCCTTGCGAGAGATGCCGGGCCACCGCGCGGCACGGCCCTGGCGGGTGCGGCCGGCCCGGCCCGACGCGGTGCAGCTGGCGCCGCCATCGGCCGTGCAACTGGGCGGCTGGCTCGGCCAGCGGGTGCAGCTCAACGCGACACGGCGCCTGCTGCACATCGACACCGAGCCGCTGCTGGCCGGCTTTCGCCACAAGCCCGGCAGCCACCCGTGGATCGGCGAGCACGTGGGCAAGTGGCTGCATGCGGCCACGCTGGCCTGGGCGAACACCGGCGATGCGGCCCTGCGGGCCAAGCTCGATCAGGTGGCCGGCGCGCTCGTCGACGCGCAGGAGCGCGACGGCTACCTGGGCACCTACCCGCCCGACAAACGCTTCGCGCTGCACGACGGTCACGACTGGGACGTGTGGTCGCACAAGTACTGCCTGATCGGGCTGCTCACGCACCACCAGTACACCGGTTCGCCGCGCTCGCTGAAAGCCGCCCGGCGCGCCGCCGATCTGTTGCAGGCCACGTTCCCGGCGCAACGCAGCATCCTCGCCGCCGGCACCCACCTGGGCATGGCCGCCACCAGTGTGCTCGAGCCCATCGTGATGCTGTACCGGCTGACCGGCGAGCCCCGCGACCTGGCCTTCGCACGCTACCTCGTGAAGTCATGGGACGAGCCCGGCGGCCCGGCGCTGGTGGCTGGCCTGCTGGCCGGCCGGCCGATGCCCCGGGTGGCCAACGGCAAGGCCTACGAGACGCTGTCCAACCTGGTCGGGCTGTGCGAGCTGGCCCGCCTGACCGGCGAGCCGGCCCCTGTACGCGCCGTGCTCGCCGCCTGGCAGGACATCGTCGACAAGCGCCTGTACGCCACCGGCACCACCAGCCAGGTCGAGTACTTCCAGGCCGACCACGACCTGCGCGACGGCGAGTTCCAGCATGTGGGCGAGACCTGCGTCACCACCACCTGGATCCAGCTCAACCTGGCGCTGCTGCAGCTCACCGGCGAGGCCCGATTCGCCGACGAACTCGAGCGCAGCTTCTACAACCATCTCACCGCCGCGCAGCATCCGGACGGGGACGATTGGTGCTATTTCACGCCGCTGGACGGCCGCAAGACCTATGACCAGGGCATCACCTGCTGCCACTCCAGCGGCCCGCGCGGACTGGCGCTGGCGCCGATGGCCGCTTACCTCACCGGCCAGGAGGCGGGCCACCAGGTGCTGCAGGTCAACACCTTCGAGCCCTCGCAGGCCACGCTGCGGCTCGATGGCCGGCAGGTTCGCATCGAGCAGCGAAGCGAGTTTCCCTTCCGCGGCGAAGCGGTGCTCACGCTGCGAATGGCGCGACCGGCGCGCTTTGCCCTGAAGGTGCGCGTGCCGCCGTGGGCCCATCCGTTCGAACTGCCCGGCGCCACGCTGCGCGAGGGCTGGGCCGAGATCCCGGTGCGGCGCTGGAAGGACGGTGACCGGCTCGAGTTCGGCTTCCAGCTGACTCCGCGACTGCTGCTGGGCACCGCCACGCCCGAGCCCGATGCCGCCGGCCGCGCGGCGCTGGCCTGGGGGCCGTTCGTGCTGGCCCATGAGCAGCCGCAGGCGCTCGGTGGCGGCGATGCGGGCGGCCCCGACCTGCCGGCACCTCGCCGCCTGGGGCTGACCTCGGCCTCGGTGGGCTTGTTCACCCCGCTGCTGGCGCGCGAGCGGGCCCTGCGCTTCGAGACCGAGGTCGATGCCCGCACGCCGGCAACCCCGCGGGCGGCGCCGCGGCGGGCCGGCTTCCGGCCCTTTGCCGACGCCGGGACAGGATCGTCACGCCTGAGGGTCTGGCTGCGCGCGCCCGGCGTGCCGCCGCCGCCGCGACCGCCCGGTGCATCGCTGCTGGCCGATGGCGAAGAGTTCCGATCGCGGCACGGCAATGTCGCCGGCTCCATCATCGATGGCGACCCGGCCCGGCTGGTCAACACCTGGGATGGCCAGTGGGCCGACGAAGACTGGTTCGGCGTCATGCTGGACGAGCCGGCCACCGCCACGCGGGTGGTGTTCGTGCATGGCCGGAGCGACCACGATGGCGGCTGGTTCGACACCCGCGCCGGCAAGCCCCGCCTGCAGGTGCTGCGTGCCGCCGGCGGCGCGTGGGAGACGGTCGGCCACTTCGACACCTATCCCCTGACCAGCGCGTCCTCGGCCCCCGGCCTCGCGTCGGGCCAGGCGTTCACCCTGGTGCTGCCGGGACCGCTGCGGTTCCTGGCGATTCGGGTGATCGGCACCCCGGCCAGCGGCGATCGGCCGCAGCAGGCCTTCGTCACCTGCGGCGAGCTGCTGGCCTTCGCGGCCTGAGGCGCCACCCTTCAACGATCGAGAGAACCCATGAACGGCATTCCCTCCTCCTTGCGCTGGCTGGTCCGCGCCACCTGGTCGACCGCGCTGTGCGCGGCCGTGGCCGGCTGCGGCTCCGGCGGCGCGCTGGCGCCCAACCCGCCCGGTTCACCGGGCACCGCCGGGCCCGAGGTGGCCCAGTGGACGACCACCGGTGACCGGTCGCGTCTGCTGGAGGCCGGCAGCGCACTGGCGTTCGCACCTGCCGCCGCGCCGCTGGCGCAGCATGTCGAGGTGGATGCCAGCCGGCGCTACCAGACCATGGTCGGCTTCGGCGCGGCCATCACCGACGCCACCGCCTGGCTGTTGCGCCACCGCATGAGCGCCGCGCAGCGCGATGCGCTGATGGCCGAGCTGTTCGGTCGCGGCCCCGGGGGCGCGGGCTTCGACTTCACCCGGCTGACCATCGGCGCCTCGGATTTCTCCACCGAGCACTACACCTTCAACGACCGGCCGCCCGGGCAGAGCGATCTGGAGCTGGCGCACTTTTCGATCGAGAAGAACCGCGCCGATCTGTTGCCGGTGGTCAAGCAGGCACTGGCCGTCAACCCCAGGCTCACCATCATGGCCTCGCCCTGGAGCGCGCCGGCCTGGATGAAGACCAACGACAGCCTGATCAAGGGCAGCCTGCGTCCCGACCGCTACGAGGTGTTCTCGCGCTACCTGGTGCGCTACCTCGAAAGCTACGCGGCCGAGGGTGTGCCCATCCATGCGCTGAGCCTGCAGAACGAGCCGCACTTCGAGCCGGGCGACTACCCCGGCATGCGCCTGGAGGCCGCCGGCCGGGCCGCCATCTTCGGCCAGCACCTGGGGCCGATGCTCGAGCGCAAGGGCCTGAAGGTGATGCTGATCGACTGGGACCACAACTGGGACGAGCCGGCCTCGCCGCTGGCGGTGCTGGCCGACCCGGTGGCGCGCCGCTACGTCAATGGCGTGGGCTGGCACTGCTACGTGGCCGAGCACCACCTGGCCAACCAGACGGTGGTGCACGAGGCCCACCCCGACAAGGACACCTGGTTCACCGAGTGCTCGGGCGGCGAGTGGAAGCCGGTCTTCGCCGAGGCGCTGATGGCCACCTCGCGCAACATCGTCATCGGCAGCACCCGCGGCTGGGCGCGCGGCGTGCTGATGTGGAACCTGGCGCTGGACGAGAACCACGGCCCGCACCTGGGCGGCTGCAAGGATTGCCGCGGCCTGGTCACCATCGACTCGGCCACCGGCGCGGTGACCCGCACCGCCGAGTACTACGCTTTGGCGCATGCCAGCCGCTTCGTGCGGCACGGGGCGCAGCGCATCGAATCCACCGGGCTGGCCGGGTCGATCCGCAGCGTGGCGTTCCGCAACGCCGACGACGGTTCCATCGTGCTGGTGGCCAGCAACCAGGCCACCAGCGAGCAGCGTTTCTCGATCGGCTTCGAGGGCCGCGTGGTGCAGGCGAGCCTGCCACGCGAGAGCCTGTCCACCTTCGTCTGGAGACCGTGATGCGGCGTGCCTCGAACCTGATCCTGATCGCCACCGGCCTGGCTGCCCTGGTGGCCGCCGCGCCCGCGCGGGCCGAGGTGCGGCTGGCCAGCATCTTCGGCGAGCACATGGTGCTGCAGCGCGACCGGCCGATCCGCCTGTGGGGCCAGGCCACGCCGGGCGAGACGGTCAAGGTGGTGTTTCGCGGCACGCAACGCTCGACCATGGCCAATGCGCAGGGCCGCTGGGCGGTGGCGCTGCCGGCCGGGCCGGCCGGCGGGCCACATGCGCTGACGGTGCAGGGCGCCAACCGGCTCGAGCTGTCCGACGTGCTGCTGGGCGACGTGTGGCTGTGCGGCGGGCAATCCAACATGGAGTGGGCGCTGCGCGACGCGGCCAACGCACGGGCCGAGCTGGCCGCGGCCGATCATCCGCGCATCCGCCATGTGAAGGTGCCGCGGCGCGCCGAGCTGCGGGCCATCCCCGACACCGTGCCGCTCACCTGGCAGGTCAGCACCCCGGCCACGGCGGGCGACTTCACCGCGGTGGGCTACCACTTCGCGCGGGCGGTGCAGCAGCGCACCGGCGTGCCCATCGGCCTGGTCAATGCCTCGTGGGGCGGCTCGATGCTTGAGACCTGGCTCAGCCCGACGGCGGCCCTGGCCGACCCGGATCTGGCGCCGCACGTCAGCGGCCTGGCGGCCGATGCCGCCGAGCACCGGCGTCGCCGTCTCGCAGCCCTGGAGACGATGGTCAAGGCCTGGCAGCCGGGCTTGCCGCTGGCCGACACGCCGGCGGCCGCCTCCGCCTGGGCCACGCCGTCGCACGACGACAGCGCCTGGCCCACGCTGCAGGCGCCCCGACCCTGGGAGGAGCAGGGCCTGCCGGGCCTGGACGGGCAGGTGTGGATGCGGCGCTGGATCGAGCTCACGCCCGAGCAGGCGGCCGGGCCCGCGGTGCTGCACCTGGGCGCGGTGGACGATTGCGACGAGACCTTCGTCAACGGCCAGCCGGTGGGCGGCGTGTGCCAGTGGGATCAGCCGCGGCGCTACGAGCTGCCGGCCGGCCTGCTCAAGCCCGGGCGCAACCTGATCGCGGTGCGGGTGGGCGACCAGGGCGGCGGTGGCGGCTTCTGGGGCGAGGCCGCGAAGATGCGGCTCGAACTGGGGGCGACGCTCCCTGCGCACAGCCTGCCGCTGGCCGGGCCCTGGAAGGCCCGCGTCGAATCGATCTTCGTGCGCGACGGGCTGCAGGGCAACGATGCACCGACACTGGCCTTCAACGGCATGCTGGCGCCGCTCGCCGGGCTGGGCCTGAAAGGCGTGATCTGGTACCAGGGCGAGAGCAATGTGCCTCGCGCCGCACGCTACGAGGCGGCCACGCGCCGGCTGGTGGCCGATTGGCGCGGTCACTTCCGCCAAAAGCAGCTGCCGTTCTACTGGGTGCAGCTGGCGGCCTTCCTGCCGCTGGCCGACAACGATGTGCACAAGTCACCCTGGGCCGAGTTGCGCGAGGCGCAGCGGCTGGCCACTGCGGTGCCGCACACCGGCATGGCGGTGGCCACCGACATCGGCGACGCCCACGACATCCACCCGCGCGACAAGCGCTCGGTGGGCGAGCGCCTGGCCCGCCACGCGCTGCGCGATGCCTATCGCCAGCCGGTGCCCGCCGACGGCCCGACGCTGCGCGCGGTGCGCGTGGTGCCGCCCAAGGGCGACCGCGATGGCCACCTCGAGCTGCGCTTCACGCAGCTGGCCGGCGGTCTTGCGGTGCGCGGAGGCGGCGAACTGCAGGGCTTCTGGATCGCCGAGGCCGGCGGTCGCTTCGAGCCGGCCCAGGCAAGTGTGCGGGGCGACACGGTGCGGCTGTCGCGCCCGGGCCTGCGCGCGCCGGCCGAGGCCCGCTACGGCTGGGTCGACAACCCCGAGCAGGCCAACCTGATCAACGGCGCCGGCCTGCCGGCCTCGCCCTTCCGCACCGACCGCCGGCCCTGGGTGACGCAGGACGCGCGCTACGGGCGTTAGCGTCGAGGCCCTTCGGCGGGCGTGGCGACCTGCAGCGCCCCGCCGGGCGGCGCACGCGCGGAACGCCCCGTCGTGCGCACCGGACCGTCGCCGCAGGCCGGCCCTACTCGGCCTGCCCGGTCTCGGCCAGGCGCTTCAAGCGCTTGAACTGCTCGGCCATCACCCGGTCGACGATGGGGGCCAGCTTCTCCAGTCCAGCGTCGGGGGCGCCGGCCACGCGGTAGTGCATGCGCAGGAACGGCTTGCCCTCCTGGCTGCCCGTCTCCAGCGACAGCACGCCGTTCACCGCCAGCGCCTGCAGCGGCCCCAGCGCGGCCGAGAGCCGCAGCACCTTGGGCGGCAGCACCATCAGCACCTGGCCGTGCTGCACCGAGTGGGCCAGTCCGGCGGCATCCGTCCAGCGTTCCATCCACGTGCCGCCTGCCTGCGCATCGAATGTGAAGTTGGCGGCCTTGCCGGAGTAGGAATGGCTGCCGTTCCACCAACGGGGCAGCGCCACGATGGCCTTCCAGGCCTGCTCGGGCGGCACCGACAGGTCCTCGCGAAAGCTGCTGATGAACCCGGTGGCGCTGACCTGGCTGGGTTCGGCGCGGGCGGCGGTGGGGCCGGCCAGCGCGGCCAGCAAGGCGATGGCCACGGCGGCGGAGGCCGTGGCAGGCCGTTCTGGGCGGCGGTGCGCCCGTTGGTCTGACCGGTGGCTGGGCACGGACGTCGGGGAGCAGGTCATCGCAGGCCTTTCAAGTGGGCGGTGGGGGGCGGTAGGGATCACGGTGCCGTGGCGGCGGCGTCGGCGGCCCGCGCCATGCAGGCGCGGTAGCGCGCCTCGCAGCGCTGGGCGAACCAGGCGGTGGTGAGCTTGCGGGTGATCTTGGGGCTGGCGAGGTCGATGTCGGGCAGGCGCTCGCGCTCCATTGCCACGCCGCGCTGCTCGGCCAGGGCCCACAGCCGGCGGTAGGTGGGCGTGTGTTCGAACTCGAAGCGCTTCTCCAGCCGCAGGTCGCGCTCGATCTGGCCCGGCGCCAGGCCCAGGCCCGGCAGGGCCGCCAGGGCCTTCCAGGCCTGGCTGGGATCGGTGGACACGGGCAGCGGCTCGCCCCCGCGATAACGCAGCAGATCCCCGTCCGGCACAATGGGTTGGCCGGTCAGCCGGGCCAGCAGCGACTGCACCGCCGCATTGCGGCTGGCGTAGCGGCCGGCGTTGTAGTCGGCAAAGCGGTAGATCATCCGCGAGTACGAGACCGGGTAGTCCAGCAGCATCGCGCTGCCGAAGTACAGCGCGCCGCGGCGCCTGAACACCTCGGCGCGCGCGTCGCCATGCGGGTTCCAGGGGTAGGGCCGGCTGGCCATCAGCTGCGCGGCGAAGGCCACGCTCACCTGCGTGGCACCGCCGGTGCGCACCGGGTTCTGCGAGCCGAACAGGCTGGCGCCGAACGGGATCTCGCGGATCATGTCCTCGAACAAGTCGGACAGCTCGCGCTCGGTGCGCAGCGTGTCGAGGCGCTGGCGGTAGGTGCGGCCGTTGGGAGAGGTCTTCAGCAAGGCCAAGTCGAACACCGCCTTGGGGATGCCCAGTCGCTCGCGCTTCTTCTCGAGCTCGGCCTTGGCGATGCGGGCCAGGCCGGCCACCGGAGGATCCTCCTGCCAGGTGGACTCCTGCTCGACGATGGCGGCGATGGCGCACACCTTGTGCGGCTGGGCCGGGATGGACAGCGCGGCGAAGGCCGTGCCCAGCTCATCCACCCACTTCGCACGTTGGCCGATGCGCGGCGGCAGCACCTGCTGCGCCACCGCGCGCACCTCGGCGGCGCTGACCGGCGGCGCCGGCAACGCGGGCGCGGGTGCCGGAGCGGGTGCCGGGGTTGGTGTCGGTGCCGGCGTCGGCGCAGGTGAGGGGGCCGGCAGTGGCGCCGGTGCGGGGCGCGGTGGCGGGGCTGGCGCTGGCGCGGGCGCCGTCGGGCGCCCGGGCGTGGGCGGTGCGGGCAGCGGCCGGTCGTCGGGCATCACCGTGCAGGCCGACTGCAGCACGGCCGCCGTGACCCACAGGGCGCGTGGCAGGCGGCGAGCGGTCGGTCGGTGGCGGGGCATGGGGGCGCATTGTCTTCGGCCGCGCGATCAAGGCAAGGCCTGCCCGTGAAGCGCTGCGCCTCGGGCCGCGGTCGGCGCAGTACCTGCGGCGCGACGCTGTGCTTCGGGCGAGGGCGCGCACAATCGGCGCCCAGGAGGCCGCCATGCCCGCTCATCCGTTCGCCGATCACCTGGGCCTGACCGTGGTGCAGTCCGAGCCCGGCCGCAGCCGCTGCACGTTGACGATCGAGCCCTTCCACCTCAACCCCAACCGCGTGGCGCACGGCGCGGTGCTGTTCGCGCTGGCCGACACCGGCATGGGGGCGGCGCTGGTGCCCGCGCTGCAACCCGGGCAGGCCTGCGCCACCATCGACCTGCACATCAACTTCCTGGCCCCGGTGCCCGAGGGCGAGGTGAGTTGCGAGACGACGCTGATCCGCCTGGGGCGCAGCGTGGCGCACCTGGAGTCGCGCCTGCACTGCGGCACCACCCTGGTGGCCACCGCGGCCGGGCACTACACGGTGTTCGAGCGGCGCAGGGCGGCCGCGTAGGCGCCAACGCGCATCACGGCTCGGCCACAGGCGAGCGGGAGGTGTGACACCCGTCCTGCAGCCGACTTGCGCAGGTCGCGGCCCTCGATTGCCGCGAGCCGACGTCACGCTGACCGACGACCGGCAGCGGTGGGGCCTGGCGAACGCGAGACGCACGACGAGCCGCTGCGCCCGGTGTGGCAGCGGACGCCCTTGCGCGAGTCGGGCGCTTCGGTCACTGTCGGGCAGCCCGTTGCAGGCCCGCGACGAACGCCTCGACCTGGCGCGCAAACTCGGCAGGGCAGCGCAGGCTGATGCCATGGTCGAAGCCCTCGAAGCGGTGGCGCGACGGGCGGCGCGCCGCGGCGATGAACGCGTCCTCCTGGTCGATGAAGATCTTGTCCCTGGATCCGTTGAGCACCAGCACGGGCTGCTCGACGGCGGCGACCTTGGCACGAAAGTCGATGCCCTGCAGCGCCTGCACGCACTCGCCGAACACACGCGAGTTCAGGCCGCACCCAACGATCGACTCGACATCCGCGGCGGGGATGCCCATTTTTCGCAGTTCCTTGGCCACCATGGCCGACAGCAGCCGCTCGCTCAGCACGGTGCGCATCAGGCGGATCGACAGCCAGCGCCGTTGCAGGGCCTTCAGCGCAGGGCCGACGAAGTTGGCGCTGGCCCCGGCGAGGACGAGCCCCCTGAGTTGATCGTGCGGCAATGCGCTGGCGGATGCCAACGAGACGTAGCCGCCAAGTGAGTCGCCGCCCACCACCACAGGCGCCGGCGCGACCGCTTGCGCAGCGGCGGCCACCGTGGCCACGGCCGCATCGAGGGTGAAGGGCTCATCGCGTCGCGACCCGTGGCCGGGCAGATCGGGCGTCACGATGTGCCAGCGCGACCCGAGGCTGCGCCTCACGGGATCCCACATCCGGCTGTTGCCGGTGGCCCCATGGATCAGGAGAAGCGTGGGCTGCGTCGTCGTCATCATCGATACCTATCGGACAGGTTGTGGTGGCGATTATCCGGAATGTGGCATCGGTCCCCCGCATTGGGGCAACTACCTATCCTACCTGTCCTACAGGTTAGACATACTGGCGGCGTGTCAAACACCCCAGTCCTCGGCCTCCTGGCCCGCCCGACCCAGTCCGCGCATGTCGCGCGGCAGGTGCTCGAACGGGTCAATCGGTTGCGCCTGCGCCCCGGCGACGCGGTGCCCAGCGAGATCGAGATCGGTCGCGAGCTGCAGGTCAGTCGCGGCAGCGTGCGCGAGGCCTATCGCACCTTGGCGGCCCTGGGCATCCTGGCCATCGAAGGCGGTCGCCGGCCGCGGCTGCGGGCACTCGACGCCAGCGTGCTGGCCCAGGTGTTCGACTACGCCCTCAACACCGAGCAGGTGGGCGTTGCCCATGCGCTGGAGACGCGGCGCGCGCTCGAACTGCAGACCGCGCAGTTGGCCGCACGCTATGCCAGCGACGAGCAGCGCGAGCGCCTGCGCGAGCTGGTGGCGCAGATGCGCCAGGCCGGCGCCAACCATGCGCGCCGCGTCGCTTGCGACATGGCGATCCACCAGGTGATCGCCGAAGCCAGCGGCAACCCGCTCAACGGCCTGCTGCTCGGAGCGCTGCGCTCGCCGCTCGAGGCCTCGTCGCGCATGCACCTGGACGACAGCCGCAGCGAAAGCGAGCTCAAGCGCGTGATCGAGGCGCACGAAACGTTGGTCGAGCGCATCGTCGCCGGCGATGCGGTCGGCGCGGGCACTGCAATGTCGTACCACTTCGACCTGGCGCTGGTGCACGTGAACCGCCAGGAACACCCCTCCAGCCGGGCCCTGACCGCTGCGCCCTGAACGCCGCGTCCCCAGCGCCGCCCCCCGAGCATGCCCACGACCGCCTTCACGGTGCCCCCCGGCGCCGTCGACCAAGCCCTCGAGTTCCTGCGCACGCGCTTCAGTGACCGTGTGAGCACCGCGCGCGCCGTGCGCGAACAGCACGCGCGCGGCGAAGGTCTGGTCACCAGTCTCGCGCCCGACGCCGTGGTGTGGCCACACAGCACGCGAGAGATCTGCGAGATCCTCGCGCGCTGCAACGAGCTGGGCGTGCCCGTCATCGCCTACGGGGCCGGCACGTCGCTCGAAGGGCATGTGTCGGCGCCCTACGGCGGCATCTGCATCGACTGCACGCGCCTGGACCGCGTGCTCGAAGTGCATGCCGACGACGGCGACTGCGTGGTGCAGCCCGGGGTCACGCGCGAGGCGCTCAATGCACACCTGAAGGGCTCGGGCCTGTTCTTTCCGGTCGATCCGGGCGCCAACGCCTCGATCGGCGGCATGGTCTCGACCCGGGCCTCGGGCACGACGACGATCCGCTACGGCTCGATGGCCCACAACGTGCTCGCGCTCGAAGTGGCGCTGGCCGATGGCCGCCTGGTGCGCCTGGGCACTCGGGCCCGCAAGTCCTCCGCCGGGCTGGATCTGGTGCACCTGCTGATCGGCGCCGAAGGCACGCTGGGCGTGATCACCGAGATCACGCTTCGGCTGCACCCGCTGCCGCCCGAGGTGGCCGCCGCCAGTTGCGCGTTCCCCACCCTGACCGACGCGGTCAACGCCATCACCGAGTTGTCGATGAGCGGGGTGCCGCTGGCGCGCATCGAGTTCCTCGACGAGGTTCAGGTGCGGGCCTGCAACCGCCACTCGGGGCTCGGCCTGGTCGAACTGCCCACGCTGTTCCTCGAGTTCCATGGCACCGATGCCGCGGTGAATGAGCAGGCGCAACTGGCCCAGGAGGTCGCGGCCTCGCATGGCGGCGTGCACTTTCAGTGGGCCACGCGACCCGAAGACCGTTCGCAGCTCTGGCGTGCCCGCCACATGGCGTATTACGCCGCACTGGCCCTGCGGCCGGGCTGCCAGAACATCGTCGCCGATGTCTGCGTGCCGACCTCGGCACTCGCTGGCTGCGTGGCCGCCACGCGGGCCGACATCGACCGCGAGGGCCTCGTCGCGCCGATCCTCGGCCATGTGGGCGACGGCAACTACCACGTCATCTTCATGCCGATGCCCGACGTGCCGGCCGAGCACGAGGCCGTCGATCGGGTGTACGCCGCGATGGTCGCGCGCGCGCACGCCGCCGGCGGCACCTGCACCGGCGAGCACGGCATCGGCATGGGCAAGAAGGCCAAGCTGCTCGCCGAATACGGCGCCGAGGTCGTCGAGCTGATGCGCCTGACCAAGCAAGCCTGGGATCCCAAATCGATCCTCAACCCCGGAAAGATCTTCTGACTGGAGACATCGTGACCACCAACGCCTTCGCCCCCTTCATTCGCCATCCCCTGTCAGCCGCGGCGGCGATCGTCTGCGCCTTCGCGGCGCAGGCCCAGACCAGCCCGGCGGCGCCGTCCGACGGCGACCAGTCGGTCGAGAAGGTCGTCGTCACCGCGCAGAAGCGCGAGCAGGCCGCCATCGACGTGCCCGCGTCGGTGGCCACCGTGAACGCCGAGCGCCTGAGCCGCAGCGGCGCGGTGCGCCTGGAGGACTACGCCGCGCAGATGCCCGGCATGTCGGTCACCGCGGTGTCGCGCGGCTTCAGCTCGGTGGTGCTGCGCGGCATCTCCACCGGCATCAGCCAGCCCACGCCGGGCACCGCCTTCTACATCGACGAGGCACCGATCGGCTCGATCACGGCCTATGCCACGGGCAGCACGCTGACCCCCGACCTCGACCCGTACGACCTGCGCCGCGTCGAAGTGCTCAAGGGCCCGCAGGGCACGCTCTATGGCGCCGGCGCCGTCGGTGGCCTGCTGCGCTACGTGACGCAGCCCGCCGACACGCAACGGCTGGGCGGCATGGTGTCCATCGGGACGCACCGCATCAGCGAGGGCGGCAACGGCCACGAGGCGCGGGGCTCCCTCAATCTGCCGCTGGTGCGCGACAAGGTGGGCCTGCGCATCAGCGTGCTCGACCGCAACGACGCCGGCTACATCGACGATCCGCAGCGCGGGCTGAAGGATGTGAACAAGGCCACCACGCGGGCCGCGCGCGTCGCGCTGGACGTCAAGATCACGCCGGACTGGGCCCTGCAGGCCTGGGGCCTGACGCAGCGCTTCCGCGCCGACGGGCTGGGCATCCAGGACATGAACCTGATCCGCACCGCGGGCGCCGCCGACCAGCTCACGCCGACCACCGGCGAACTGCAGCACAGCAGCACGGTGCCCGAGAAGCAGGGCACCGATTTCGACGTGTTCAACCTGACGCTCAAGGGCCGCGCGGGCGGCTTCGACCTGGTTTCGTCGACCACCTACCAGAAGGTCGGCGCCGATGTCACCGTGGATGCAACGCCTTCGCTCGGGGCGCTGTATTCCACCATCCTCGCCTCGCTGAAACTGCCGATGACGCTGGGCGGCCAGACGCACCAGATCATCGACACCAAGCGCTGGTCGCAGGAGTTTCGGGCACGCTCCACCGCGATGGGTGAGCGGCTGAGCTACGAGGGTGGCCTGATCTTCAACAAGGAGGACAGCACCAACCGCCTGCCGCCGGAGAACATGTTCGTGCTGCCGGGCATGGGGCCGCTGCCCACGCTGCCGTCGGTGCCGCTGCCTGCGCCGCTGCCGGACAACCTGACCCGCTTCAACGGTCCGCTGTTCAACGCCATGCTGGGCGTGGCCTACAAGGAGTACTCGCTGTTCGGCAACGCCACCTACAGCGTCACGCCCCACCTCGATCTCACCGCAGGCTTGCGCTTCTCGCACGTCGACCAGCACTTCACGCAAAACTATCAGCCCTCGATCGTGATCCGGGCTCCGGGCACGGTGTTCGAGGAAGACCAGACGATCCGCAAGACCACCTACCTGCTCAGCGCCATCTACAAGGTCGACGACAAGACGGCCGTCTACGGCCGTGTCGCCAGCGGCTTCCGCTCCGGCGGACCGAGCGCGCTGCCGGCGTCGGTGGCCAGCCCCACCATCGGTGGCCCCACCTTCAACCCCGACACGCTCACCAGCTACGAGCTGGGCTACAAGGCGGCCCTGGCCGGCGGCAAGGCCTCGATCGAGGCGGCGGTGTTCCAGACCGACTGGAAGAACATCGTGGTGCAGCGCGGCGACACCATCAACGGCGCCACCTACCAGCACTTCGTCAACGCCGGCGATGCCAAGGTGCAGGGCGCCGAGGCCACGCTGCTGCTGTTCCCGACCCGGGGCCTGACCCTGCGCGCCACCGCCGCCTACACCGACTCGCGCCTGACGCAGGATGCGCCGCTGGCCAGCGGCAAGGACGGCGACCGCATGCCCTTCGTGCCCAAGTGGACGGCCTCGCTGGCCGCCGACTACCGCTTCCCGATGGCCGGGCACTCGGCCTGGGTCGGCGGCGCCATCGGCTACATCGGCGAGCGCCGCTCCGATTTCAGCGGCGTGTCCGACGTGACCAACGTGCCGTCCTACACCACGCTCGGCCTGAACGCCGGGATCGAGGTCGGCCAGGTGCGGGTGACGGTCTACGGCAAGAACCTGACCGACGAGCGCGGCCTCAACCACGTCAACACCCTGAACCGAATCCTGGCGCCCAACGTGGTCAGCGCCGGCGTGATCCAGCCGCGCACCTTCGGCATCGACCTGGCCTACCGGTTCTGAGGCACGTGGAGCTGTCCGTCCACACCGCGCGCGGGCTGCGGCTGGCCAGCGGGGCGGTGCTGCCCGAGGCCTGCACCGCCTACCGCACGCTCGGCCGCCTGAACGCAGCCGGCGACAACGCGGCGCTGGTGCTGCACGGCTACACCACCGGCCCGTCGATGCTGGAGGTCGCGTCGAACGTTGCCGAGGGCTCGTGGAGCGACCTGGTCGGCCCCGGCCAGCCGATCGACAGCGAGCGCTGGTTCGTGGTGTGCCCCAACATGCTCGGCTCGAGCTACGGCTCCACCGGGCCGGGCAGCCTCAACCCGGCGACGGGCCGGCCCTGGGGCAGCGACTTTCCGCGCATCACGGTGCGCGACATCGTGGCGGCCCAGAAGGGCCTGCTCGACAGTCTGGGCGTGCGGCGCCTCGCGGCGGTGGCCGGGCCGTCGCTGGGGGGCTACCAGGCGTTGCAGTGGGCAGTGAGCCACCCCGAAATGGTCGATCGCGTCGTCGCCGCGGTGACCGCGCCCTACAACCCGGCCGGCGCGGTCTCGTCAGGCCCGCTGCAGGCCCGGCTGTCGGCCGAACCGGCGTGGAACGACGGCCATCCGGCGCCCGGGGCGATGGTCGAGCTGCTGACCGCGCTGCGCATCGACACGCTCACGCGCTACGGCGTCGATGCCGAACTCACGCCGCGCATTCCCGATCCGGCGCAGCGCGCGGCCGAAATACGGCGCCTGGCGCGCCACTGGGCCGAGGGCTTCGACCCGGGCTCGCTGGTCACGCTGGCGCTGGCGGCCGAGGCCTTCGACCTGCGCGCGCAGCTTGCCTCGATCCGTGCGCCGCTGCTGATCGTCAACTCTCGAACCGACGCAGTGTTCTCGCCACAGCTGGTGCGCGAGTTCGCGCCGCTGCTCGATGCGGCCGCGGTGCCCTGGTCGTACGTCGAGCTGGACAGCGAGAAGGGCCACTTCGCCTCGGGCGCCGATGCGCACCTGTGGGCCGGCGTGCTGCGCGAGTTCATGGCCACCGATCCGGCGCGCTGGGTGAGCTGGGGGTTGCGTTGAGGCGGGTGCTGCGCCTCGGGCTGCGCGGGTTGCTCTGGCTCTTGGGGCTGGCGCTTGCGGTCGCGCTGGCCATCGTCGCGGTGGCCGAATGGAACTACCGCGCCGCGGTGCGTCAGCCCAGGGTGGCGCAGTTGCCGGCCGACGCGGGCGCCGGCGATGCCGGCAGGCCGGTGCTCATCCTGCTGCACGGCGCGGGCCTGAACGGCCACATGTGGGATGCGGTGCGCCGCCACCTCGATCCGGCCTGGCGGGTGATCGCGCTCGATCTGCCCGGCCACGGCCTGCACCGCGACCAGCCCTACAGCCTGGAGGGGGCGAGCGCGACGATCGCCGCGGCTGCCCGCGCGGTGGCGCCGGCACCGGTGCTGCTGGTGGGCGATTCGCTCGGCGGCTACAGCGCGATCGCGGCGGCCTCGGCGCTTCCCGCCACGCAGTTGCGCGGCCTGGTGATCGCCGGCAGCAGCGCCAACTTCGACGGCGCGATGCAGTGGCCGCGCTACGTCAAGGACATCGCAACGATCACGGCGATGGTGGCCGTGGTCGACCAGAAGGACTTCGCCAATCGGGCCCTGGGGCTGTTCGGCGTCGCCGAGGCCGACCGCGCGGCCATCATCGCGGCCGGCGTCCACCTGCCGGCGGTGCCGCAGGCCGGGCGCGCGCTGATCCACGTCGACATGCGCAGCCGGCTGGCCGCGATCGAGGCGCCAGTGCTGATCGTCAATGGCGCGCAGGACACGCGGGCGGTGGCTCAGGAGGCCAGTTTCGTCGCGGCTGCTCGCCACGGCACGCACTACCGCTTCGACGACACCGGCCACGGGGTGAGCATGCGCCGCCCGGCCGAGTTCGCACGCGTGATCAACGACTTCGCCCGGCAGCATGCCGCGAGGCCGGTGCCGAGCCCCGCGATCACGCCCGGCTGAGCGCGCGAGATCCCACCGTTGCGCCTCAGCGCACCCCGCCCATGACCGATGCCCGACACCTGCTGGCGCCCGAGCTCGGCGCCGTGCTCGACCAGCTGCCGCTGATCGCGCTCTCGAGCGAGACGCTGGGGGCGGTGCGCGAGCGCACCGGCGTGGTCGTCGCGCAGCGCCGGGCCGCGACCCCGCCGTTCCCCGGCATCGAGGTGAACGAGCGCCATATCCCCGGGCTGCCGGGCGCGCCGCAGGTGCGCGTCCTCGTCTACCGGCCGCGCGCGCCAGCGGCGGCGCGTGCGGCGCTGCTGTGGATCCACGGCGGCGGCTTCGTGGCCGGCGTGCCCGAGCAGGACGATGGCCAAGTCAAGCGGATCGTTGATGCCGTGGGTTGCGTGGTGGTCTCGGTGGCCTACCGGCTGGCGCCGGAGCATCCGCATCCCGCACCGCTGGACGATTGCGACGCCGCGCTGCGCTGGCTGCAGGCGCAGGCCGCGTCGCTCGGCGTTGACGCGGCGCGCATCGGCATCGCCGGGGTCAGCGCCGGTGGTGGCCTGTGCGTGGCCCTGGCGCTGCGGGCCCGCGACCGCGGCGGCCTCCAGCCGTGCTTCATCGCCCCGCTGCAGCCGATGCTCGACGACCGCACCGCGTGCACCGACGACGAGCACCCGACCGCGGGCAAGCTGCTGTGGACCAACCGCTCCAACCACTTCGGCTGGTCGGCGCTGCTGGGCCACGAGCCCGGGCGCCCGGGCGTCCCGCACGAAGCGGCGCCGGCACGGGCGGCGAGCTTCTCGGGGCTGCCCCCCACCTACATCGCCACCGGCGCGCTCGACCTGTTCGCCGAGGAGGACCTGGAATTCGCCCGCCGGCTGATGCGCGACGGCGTGCCCACCGAGCTCCATCTCTGGCCCGGCGTGTGCCACGCCTTCGACACCCTGGCGCCACAGTTCGAGCTGTCGCAGGATTACGAGCGCGCGTTCCATGGCGCGCTGCGGCGCGGGCTGGGCGCGGCCGCGCCCGCCTCCGTGGCCGAGCCCGACGTGGCGCTGATGCAGCACCTGAAGACGCTCGTGCCGGGCATCCCCGGGCACGACCTGCCGCGTTTCGCCCGCAGCCTGGGCGGCCCCGAGCCCTATGCGCCAGGCCCCGAGTCGCAGCGCCAGGCCGGCGTGCCGCGCGGCGAGGTGCGGGTGTGCCGCCACATCGGCTGCACCCTCTATCCGCGCGTGGCCCGTGACTACCGCGTCTACGTGCCGAGCGGGTTGGCGCCATCGCGGCCGGCCGGGCTGATGGTGTTCCAGGACGGTGCCCGCTACCTCGGCCCGGAGTGCCAGGCCGACGTGGTGCTGGACAACCTGATCGCCTGCGGCGCGATCCCGCCGATCGTCGGCGTGTTCGTGCAGCCCGGCGAGACCGGCCCGGGCCTGCCGATCTACGGCGGCACCGACAACCGCAGCCTCGAGTACGACACGCTGGGCGACGCCTACGTGCGCTTCCTGATCGACGAGTTGCTGCCCGAGGCGACCGAGGGCCTGCCCATCGTCGACGATGCCCGATGGCGCGCCATCTGCGGCATCAGCTCGGGCGGCCTCTGCGCGCTGAACGCGGCGTGGGAGCGGCCAGACGTCTTCGGCATGGTGGTGAGCCACTGCGGCAGCTTCGTCGACATCCGCGGCGGCGACACGCTGGCGGCCAAGATCCGACGTGGCGGAGCCAAGCCACTGCGTGTGTGGCTGCAGACCGGGGCGCGCGACCTCGACATCGTGTTCGGCCACTGGGTGAACGCCAACCGCACGATGGCCAGCGCGCTCGAGTACTGCGGCATCGAGCACCGGCTCGTCGTCGGCGAGGGCGGCCACTCGCTCGCGCACGGCGGCGCGCACTTTCCCGAAACGCTGCGCTGGCTGTGGCGCGACGCAACGGCCGGCGCGCCCCCATCCGGAGCAGGAGATTCACGATGAGCACGACCGGCCTGCCCGCCCCCGCCACGGCCGGCGAACGGCCCGAACCCGGCGAGCGCGATCGCTACCGCGCCTACGTGCTGTTCGCGCTGGCCGTCGTCGGCTTCATGTGCGCGGTCGACAAGGTGGTGATCACCATGTTCGTCGAGCCGATCAAGAAGGAGTTCGGGCTCAGCGACACGCAGATCGGCCTGATGACCGGCATCGCCTTCGCGGTGATGCACGGCGTTGCGTCGGTGCCGCTGGCGCGCTGGGCCGACCGCGGCAACCGCAAGTGGATCATCGGCGGCAGCTTCACCGTCTGGACGCTGATGACCGCCGCCTCGGGCGCGGCGGCCAACTTCTGGCACCTGCTGGCCGCGCGCATCGGCGTGGGCATCGGCGAGGCCGGTTGCGTGCCCGCCACGCACTCGATGATCGGCGACTACTACCCGCGCCACCTGCGCCCGCGCGCGCTCGGCGCGCACAGTGCCGGCACCTTCCTCGGCATGCTCGGCGGCATGCTCGGCGGCGGCATCCTGGTGCAGACGGTGGGCTGGCGTGCCGGCTTCTTCTGGCTGGGCCTGGCCGGACTGGTGCTGGCGGCGATCTTCCACTTCACGGTGCGCGAGCCGGTACGCGTGGATGCGATCGCGCAGCCCACGGCCGGCCCCCGCCTGCTCGACCAGCTGGGCGACCTGCGCGCCTATGCGCTGCTGATGGTGGCGTTCTCGACCACCTCGCTCGCCGGCTCGTCGGTCACCGTCTGGCTGCCCAGCTACTACGAGCGGGCCTTCGCGCTGCCGCCGATCCACATCGGCCTCGGCTTGGGCCTGTGCATCGGCGTGGCCACCGCGATCGGATCGACGATCGGCGGCGCGGTCGCGGTGCGCCACGCGCGCCACTCGCGCTCGTGGAGCTCGGGCTACGCGGCCTGGGCGACAGTGCTGGTGATGCCGTTCTACCTGGGCAGCTTCCACGCGCCCTCGGCCCTGCTGTCGTTCGTGCTGCTGTTCGCCGCCTACGCGGTGGCCGGCTCGATCCTGGGGCCGGTGTTCTCGACGCTGCAGGACCTGGTGTCGCCCGGCGCGCGCGCCACGGCGCTGGCGATGGTGGCGCTGGCCGGCGTGCTGGTGGGGCAGGGCCTGGGCCCGCTGCTGGTGGGGGCGATCAGCGATGCGCTGCGCGTCAAGGGCGCCGGCGCCGAGGGTCTGCGCACCGCGATGACCACGGTGGCCATGGTCAACTTCCTCACCATCTTCGCCTTCTGGGCGCTGCAGCGACGCATCAAGTCGCTGGCGGCGCGTGAATCGCACTGAACGTTAGCGGGCCAACCCATGGGCACGCCGCCGATGAACGATGATGGCCCGCGGGTCATCCTGCACCTGGGGCTGGGCTCGTTCCACCGTGCGCACCAGGCGGCGTACCTGCAGCGGCTGATCGACCGCGGCGACACCACCTGGTCGATCACCGCCGGCAACCTGCGGCCCGACAACGAGGCGGTGGCCGCCGCGCTGGCGCGGCAGGGCGGCCGCTACACGCTGGAGACCGTGGCCCCCGACGGCCGCCGCGACTACCAGCGCATCGAATCGATCCGCCGCGTCATCGCCTGGCAACCCGACCTGGCCCCGCTGATCGACGTGGCGGCCGATGCGGCCACGCGCATCGTCTCGTTCACCGTCACCGAGGCCGGCTACCACCTGGATGCCGAGGGTCGGCTCGACACGGCGTCGGCCGAGGTCGTGGCCGACCTCGCGGGCGCACGGCGGGGCGAGGCCGGCACCACGATCTACGGCGCCCTGACCGCCCTGCTGCGGGCCCGGATGGCGCGCGGCACCGGGCCGCTGACGCTGCTGAGCTGCGACAACCTGCGCCACAACGGCGAGCGCCTGCGCGCGGCGCTGATCCGCTTCATCGAGGCGGTGGGCGACGCCGCGCTGCTCGACTGGGTGCGCGCCCACACGCGCTGCCCGAGCTCGATGGTCGACCGCATCACGCCGCGGCCAACGTTGGAGGTGTGTGAACGCGTGCGCCGGGCCACGGGCCTGGACGACGAGGCGGCCGTGATGTCGGAGTCCTTCATCCAGTGGGTGATCGAGGACGGCTTCTGCCACGGCCGGCCGGCCTGGGAATCGGTGGGCGTCGAGATGGTCGACTCGGTCACGCCCTACGAGGAGGCCAAGATCCGCCTGCTCAATGCGACGCACAGCGCCATCGCCTGGGCCGGCGCGCTGGCCGGGCATGGCTTCATCCACGAGGCGGTGGCCGACCCGGCGGTGCGCCGCCTCGCGCACGACTACGCGACGATCGACGCGATCCCCGCGCTGCAGCCCAGCCCGCTCGACCTGGCCGCCTACCGCGACAGCGTGCTCGCGCGCTTCGGCAACGCGGTGCTGGCCGACACGGTGCAGCGCGTGGCATCCGACAGCTGGGCCAAGCTCGGCGGGTTCGTTGCGCCCACGATCCGCGACCGGCTCGGCGGCGGCGCGACGATCGATGCGGTGGCCGTCCTGCCGGCGCTGTACTTGGCGTTCCTGCAGCGCTGGCGACGCGGGCAAGTGCCCTTCGATAACCTGGACAGCGCGATCGACGCCGAGGCCCTGCGCGCGCTCTGCGATGCGGGCGACCCGGTGGCCGTGCTGTGCGGCGCGCCGGGCCTGTGGGGCCCGCTGGCGGGCGACGAGCGGCTGGTGGCCGCCGTGCGCCGGGCGGCGCGGGCGGTCGAGCTCGCCTGGCCTCAGTTCGGCGGCGCAACGACCGCAGTGACCAGCGGCGCCAACCGGCGGCGTGGGCGACCCGACCCTACCCGAACCACAACCCCGCCTCGGCCAGGCCGACGAGGTCGATGTGCTGGGCGTTGAACTCGGATTGCTCGGCCATCAGCGCCAGGCCGGCCACGGTGAAGGCGCCGCTGTCGAGCAGCCCGACGTAATACGCACGTTCAGCGGCTGAGGGGGCCTGCCCGATGACGTTGGTGTAGAGCAGGTCGACCACCGCGCCATGGCTGGCGCCGGCACCCAGGCGGGCGTCGATGGCCAGCTGCACCAGCTCCTGCTCGCCCATGCCGCCGTCGAGCAGGCGCAGCCCGATGGCCACGTAGGCCCGCTCGGCCAGTGCGCCGCGGCCGAACACCGCGCCCAGGATGCGTGCGGTGATGCCGGCGTGGCCGTCCAGATCGAGCGCCAGGCCGGCGTCGGCGAACTGCACCCGCTCGATGCCGGCCAGCAGGTCGAGTCCGTCGTTGCCGAGGCGATCGAGCACCGAGAAGCCGCGCGGGCCATGGGCGACGCTGTAGCCCGAGGCCGCGCCGGCATAGCGGGCGATGTCCAGCCCGGCGCCGCCGTCGAGGATGTCGTTGCCGGCACCGCCTTGCAGCACGTCGTTGCCGGCGCCGGCGCGCAGGCTGTCGTCGCGTCCATCGCCCTGCAGTGCATCGGCGCCATCGGTGCCGTTGACCACATGGCGCTCGACGGCGCGCAGCAGGTAGTCGCCGGTGCCGGTGCCGGCATCCGAGACGACCAGCATCACCAGGCCGTCGGCATCGGCGGCGTAGTCGAGTTGCGCATTCAGGCTGCCGCCGCTGTCGTCGTCGCGGTCCAGCGTGGCCCCGCTGGCCGAGAGCAGGCGCAGGAACGGATCGGCCAGCCCTTGCGCACCGGTGGCCTGCAGCGTGACGGTGTACTCATGCCCGGCCACCACCGCCAGGCCCAGCGCGTCGACGTCGGAGGCGATGCCGATGCGTCCGCTGGTGGACTGGCCGACGGTGAGCCTGGCGGCCGAGTCGATGCTGCCGAGGTAGTCGTCGGTGGGGATGGTGGCCGCGAGCTCGTAGGCCCCGGTGGCCTCGCCGTCGTCGTAGGCGGCCAGGTAGTAAGTGCCGCTGGCGGTGGGCGTGAAGGTCAGGCGGGCATCGATCTGGCCGGTTGCACGGCTGTGGTTGTAGGCGATCAGCGGCACGCCCGGCAGCTGGCCGAACAGCACCAGGTAGGGATCGACCTGGCTGCCCAGCGAATGGGTCATGTCGAACTGGTACGTGACGCCGGCGGTGAGCTCGATGCGGAACATGTCGGCATCGTTGGGGCTGTCGATGTTGGCCGTGGTGGCGGCACCGCCGGGCAGCACTTCGCCGGGCGTGCTGGTGGACATCGGGTAGTCGTCGACGACCAGCCCCGAGCGGGTGACGAAGTTCCAGGCGGTGGGGCTGCTCACCCCGGCGAAGGCGTTGCCGGCGGCATCGCGGAAGGCGGTCGGGTCGATCAGCACGCTGTAGCGGGTGCCTGGGTTGAGGTGGGTCTCGGGATTGAGGGTGACGGTGCTGCCCGAGATCGACACCTGCGAGGCGTCGGCGGCGGCGATCTCGCGCACCACGGTGCCCTCGGCATCGAGCAGGCGGATGACGCCGCCACCGGCCTGCACGGGTTCGCTGAAGGTGAGCACCAGGTTGCTGGTGACCGAGACCTGCACCGCGTCGTCGGCCGGCGACAGCGATTGCAGCGTCGGGGCCACCGTGTCGGGAATGCTGGCGCGCACGGTGTAGGCGCCGGTGCCGCCGCCGTAGTCGATCACCGCGATGAAGTGCGGCCCCGAGGTCTTGGGGGTGTAGGTGATGCGCGCATTGCCGCTGCCGCCCGAGTCGTCGTCGTGCGCCACCTCGGTCAGGCTGGGGTCGAACAGGCCGGCGTAGGGGTCGGGCAGGCCGCCCTCGGTGCGCTGCACGTCGATCACGTAGGTCTTGCCGGCCAGCAGGTCCACGCGCAGCAGGTCGCGGTCGTCGGATTTCTCGATCACCCCGCCCACCGCGGCGCCGCCCACGCTCACGACGCCGGGGGTGGCGGTGGTGTAGGGATAGTCGTCGGTGGCGTTGGAGACGCTGAAGTTCCAGAACCCGCCGGCCAGCAGGCCCGCATGCGCATTGCCGCCCAGGTCGACGAAGGCGCCGGCATCCACCGTGACCGAGTAGCCGCTGCCGGGGCTGAGGTCGACCGACGGATTGATCGTCACCGTGCCGCCGACGATGCTGACCTGCGTGGTGTCGGCCGACGAGATGCTGCGCCACACCGCGCCGGCGCCGTCGCGGATCACGATCTGGCCGCTGCCGGCCTGCACCTCCTCGTTGAAGGCGATGACCAGGTTGGCACTGGGCGAGACGCCCACGGCGTTGTCGGCCGGCGTGAGCGAGACGATCACCGGTGCCACCGTGTCGGCGATGGCGGTGGTGAAGTTCCAGGCCTTCGGATCGGTGAGGCCGGCGAAGGGGTTGTTGGCCAGGTCGACGAAGCTGCCGGCCGGCACCTCCACCGCATAGTCGGTCAGCGGCGCGAGGTTGGCGCCGGGGTCGATGGTGACCACATTGCCCGTCACCCGCACCGCCGCGGTGTTGGTGACCTCGATGCTGCGCAGCACCGCGCCGGTGCTGGACAGCAACTGCAGCGTGCCGGTGCCGGCCTTGACCGGCTCGGTGAAGGTGATCACCAGGTTGGCGCCCACCGACACGGTGCCGGCGTTGTCGGCCGGGGCCAGGCTGAGCACCCCGGGCGGCGAATCGTCGCCGGCGCCCGACAGCTCGGCCAGCGAGCGAAGGCCGTCGGCGAACTGGAACTGCTCGACGCCCACCACCAGGTCCTGGCCCTCGGCCAGGCTGAACACGCTGACGATGCCGCCGGTGACGCTCACCGTGTAAAGGCTGTAGGCCCCCGAGAACACCGCGGTGTCGTCGCCGTCGCCGCTATCGAGGTGGTCGTTGCCTGCGCCCCCGATCAAGGTGTCGTTGCCGGCGCCACCCGACAGGTCATCGGCGCCGCCGCCGCCCTGCAGCCGGTTGGCCTGCGCGTTGCCGATGATCACATCGGCACCGGCCCCGCCCACCGCGTTCTCGATCACCGCCGACCAGGCCATGGCGAGGTTGTTGGTCATGTCGTTGACCGACGAGTACGACCCGGCCGTGAGGTTGATGCGGCTGGCGGTGGCCCAGCCGCTGCAGTCCAGCGTGTCGATGCCGTCGGAGTCGAACAGCGTCAGGATCGGGTTGGCATTGCGGGCGAAGTCGTACAACTCGGCGCTGGCACCGGTGACGTTGCTGTGGAAACCGTAGACCGTGTCGCCGGTGCGGGTGGTGGTGGAGATGCCGTAGATGGCCTGGATCGCCGCCACGTCGTTGACCATCGGCGTCTGCGGCAGGTAGGTCTGCCCGTTGCGGGCCGTCCAGTCGGCCTGCATCACCTCGGGCGAGTACAGCGGCGCCGCATAGCGCGGGCCGAAGTACGACATCACGCTGAGCACCATCGAATCCTGGTACGACGAGGGCGACCACAGGCCGGCACCGTTGTAGTCGCCCATGTGCTCCAGGCCCAGCGCGTGGCCGATCTCGTGGACGGCCGTCATGAAGCCGTACTCGCCCGGCGCCGGGTCGATCAGGTCAGGCTCCTGGGCGTTGAACCACACGCTGCCGAACGGCGGGATGTAGGCATGTGCGAAGTCGATGCCGGTGGTGGTGTAGCCGAACTCGATCTGGCTGCCCACCGAGGTGGTGCGCACGAAGCCCTGCGGGATCAGGTCGTCCCAGGTGGCCAGGGCCAGCGTCAGCCGGGCCTGCGTGGCCGCATCGATGGGCCGGAACTCCTGCACTTCGCCTTCCGAGGCGGTGAGCCCCGTCGCGGAGGTCGGGAAGGCGAAGGTGATGGTCGAGCCCGACCAGTGGCTGCCCGAATCGAGCTGTTGCAGGACCTGGGTCAGGGTCCATTGCGGCACGGCCATGAGGGTGTCTCGCGATGCAGGGCCGCCCGGCGCGGGCGACGGAATGAGGCAAAGTTCACGCCCACGGCCCATGCGGCGGCCGTCGGCGCGTCATTCCGATTGTTGCCCACACGGGGCCCCGGCCAGCCGGTGGAGCTGGCCCCATGCGGGGGCCCAGTTCAGCGGATCACCAGGCCGATCCGGTGCCGATTTCTCCCCGTCAGGGCCGACCGCCTGCCCGCTCGAGGGCCTGCGCCATCCCGGCGTAGCCGCGTGCCAGTGCCAGCGCCAGCGGCGTGCGGCCCTGGCCGTCGGGCAGGTTGGCGTTGGCGCCGGCCTTCAGCAGCGCGGCCAGCGTGGCCTGGTGGCGCGTGCCGCCGTCGCCCAGCACGATGGATTCGATCAGCGCCGTCCAGCGCAGGTTGTTCACATGGTCGAGCGGCGCGCCGGCGGCGATGAGCTGCCGCACCACGCCCTCGTGGCCCAGGTGCGCGGCGGCGATCAGCGCGGTGCCGTCGTAGCGGCTGGTCACCTGCTTCGCGCTGGCGCCCAGCTTCAGCAGCGTGCGCAGCGTGGCCTCGTCGTCGGCCACCGCGGCGATGGTGACGGCGTCGTAGCGGTCGTGCTCCAGCGTGTTCAGGTCGGCCCCGGCGCGGGCCAGGCGCTCGATCACTGCGCGCTGGCGGGCATGGGCCGCCACATGCACCGCGGTGCGGCCATGGCCATCGCGCTGCGCGAGATCGGTGCCCGCGGCGATCAGGGCGTCGAGCTGCACCAGATCGCCGCGGTGGGCGGCGGCCAGCAGCGGCGAGTAACGCGCCACCTCGGTGGCATGGGGAGCTGTCTGCGCCCGCGCCGGCGGCAGCGCCAGCACCGCCGAGGCGGCCATGCCCAGCAGCATCGAGAGCGCGCGGCGCCGGCAGCAGTGGCCTGCCGACGTCGGTTGCCGCATCGCCGGCATCGGCCGGTTGATGTCGTGCCGTGTCACTTGAGCAGCTCCTTCACCTTGTCGAGCCCCGCCATCGCGCACTGCTCGTCGAGGTGGCCGCCGGGCGCGCCGCCGACGCCCACGGCGCCGATGACCTCATTGCCCACGCGGATCGGCACGCCGCCGCCCAGCACCAGGAAGCCGGGGATCTGGGCGATGCCGGCCGAGATCGGGTTCTTCTGGATCGTGTCGGCCATGGCCAGCGTGGTGTTCTTCGCCGAGGCCGAGGTGTAGGCCTTTGCCTGGGCGGCGCCCACGGTGTGCGGGCCGGCGTTGTCGGCCCGTTGCAGCGCACGCAGCCCGCCGGCCCGATCGACTACCGCGGCCGAGACGTTGTAGCCGCCGGCGGTGCAGGCGGCCACGGTGGCCGTGGCGATCTGGTTGGCCAGCTCGAGCGAAAGGTTGCGTTCGGTGCGCACCGCCGAGGGGGTCTGGGCCTGCGCAGCGCCCGCCGCGACCAACGCGGCGGCGAGGGTGACAAGGCACAGGGCAGCGGTGCGGCGAAGGGCTTTGGCGTGAGGCATGGGGTCTCCGAGGGATGAACGGTTCAGGGGTGGATCGGTGAACCTCACTGTAGGAACCAGGGCCCTCGGGCACCATGCGCAGCGCTACGCGCGCGGCTGCGTAGAACTACGGAGCGCGACTACGAATTCCGGCCACCGCTCGCGGCGCCGTCGCGCCCCGGCTCTTCGTCCACCAGCGCTGCGTAGCGCCGGATCAGCAGCGCCAGCGAATCGACGGCCAGCTTCTCGAACAGGTTGGCGCGGTGGGTTTCGACGGTGCGCGGGCTCAGGCCCAGCGCGCGGCCGATCTCCTTGTTGGTCAGGCCCTCGACGATCAGGCCCAGCACCTCACGCTCGCGCGGCGAGAGTTGCGCATGGCGTTCGCGGGCGCCGCGGTCGGCCGCCAGGCGCTGGCGCGAGCGCACATGGCTGCGCACCGCGGCCTGCAGCGCATCGAGCAGTTGCTGGTCGTCCACCGGCTTCTCGAGGAACTCGGCCGCGCCGCCCTTGAAGGCGCGCCGGCACAGGGCCACCGTGCCATGGCCGGTGAGCATGACCACCGGCTGGTCGGCCCCCTGCGCAGCCAGTTGCTCGAGCACCTGCAGGCCGCCCAGGCCCGGCATGCGCAGGTCGAGCACGATGGCGCCGATGGCTTGGCGATCGAACTGCTCGAGAAAGCGCCGCGGGTCGTCCCAGGGCTGCACCCGCAGCCCGATGGTGCCGATCAGCAGGGCCAGGCCCTCGCGCACCGCGGGGTCGTCGTCGACGAGGTGGATCAGCGGCGAGAGCATGGTCAGGCGGTGGGCAGCGTGAGCGTGAATTCGGCGCCGCCGCCTTCGGCATTGCGGCCGACGAGCGCGCCACCCATGCCGACGGCCAGGGTTTCGGACAGCGACAGGCCCAGGCCCAGGCCCTGCTCAGCCCGGCGCGTGGTGAAGAACGGCTCGAAGGCGCGCTGCAGGGCCTCGGGCGTGAGCCCCGGCCCGTGGTCGCGCAGCGTGCAGCGCACCCGGCCGTCGCCCGAGGCCGCCACATCGACCTCCAGCCGGCGCTCGCCGGCGGGCATCGAGGCCAGGGCCTGCAGCGCGTTCTGCGCCAGGTTGTGAACGATCTGCTCCACCGCCACCTCGTCGGCCAGCACCCTCGGCGCCGCGCCCTCGGGCGGCAACCGCAACTGCACGCCCAGGCGCTGCCACTCGGGGGCCATCAGGTCCAGCACGCGGCGTGCCACCGCGGCCAGGTCCACCGGCACCGGCTCGGCCTGCGCATCGGGCGGTTGTACCAGGCGGCGCAGGCGTTGCAGCACCTCGGCCGCGCGGCGCGCCTGCTGCACGGTGAGCGCCAGCGCCTGCTGGGCCGGTGCCGTCTCGGGCGGCTCTTCGGCCAGCAGGCGCTGCGCGGCCTGGGCCCCGGCGAGCAGCGCGGCCAACGGTTGATTCAACTCGTGCGCCAGCCCCGCGGCCAGCTCGCCCAATGCGTTCAGCCGGCCGGCCTGGCCCAGGCGCAGCAGGTCTTCGGCGCGGCGCCGGGCCTCGCGCTGGCGCTGCCAGGCGCTGCCGCCCAGGGCCAGGCCCAGCCCGGCCAGCGCCGCTGCGGCCAGGCCGGCCCAGGGCAGGGCATGCCAGGGCAGCGCCAGATCGAGCCGCACCTCGAAGGGCTGGCTCTCGGCGGCCAGCGTCTTGGCGAACTCGAAGCGCCAGGCCTCGCGGGCCGGTGCGACGCCCGGTTGCAGCAGGGCCGTCTGCGCCGCGTGGGCCAGGCGCACCCGGATCGCGCCGTCGCGGGGCATCGGCCACTCGGCCCAGGGCACCATGGCGGCCAGGTCGATCTGCAGCGCATAACTCGCCGGCTCGGCGGCCTGCACCAGCAGGTAGCGACCGGCGGTGAAGTCCACCGGCCCCAGCACGGCCCGGCCGGCGCGGCGCGACTCGGCCTCGGCGGCCCGCAGATCCGCCTGCGGCCACTCGCCGCCGGCAGGCCGGTGCAGCACCCGCAGGACCTGCGGATACACCGCCGGCAGGCGCGCCTGCGGGCCGGGGTCGCCTGCCGGCCCGCTCCCGGGGCCGCCTGGGGCCGCCTCGCTCCGGGGCTGCAGCAGCGCCAGCGTGGCCAGGATGGCCTCGTGCTGCACCACGCGCTGGCTGAGCAGGCGGTGCACGATGCGGGCCTGGGTCTCGAACTCGTCGTGCTGCCGCGTCAGGTCGGACTGCACCAGCCCGGCCCCCGCGGCCGCGGCCAGCGCGAGGCCGGCGGCGGCCCAGTGCCAGGTTGGCTTCAGATCAGGCCGCGGCACGCGACGATCCTGCCCCTGACGCCGCACCAGCCGCACCAGCCGTTCCTGCCGTCGCGTCAGTCCCCGCCCACTCGGCCTGCAGTGCCCGCCGACTCGCCCGCGCCTTCTCGGCCCCGGCGGCCTTCACATGGCCATAGCCGCGGGCGGCCTCGGGCCAGGCGGCGAGGCGCGCGGCCAGCGGCAGGTTCTGCGCGGTGACGCCTTGCAGCAGCGCCTCGATGTCGGCCTCGTAGTCGGCCAGCAGCGCGCGCTCCAGCCGCCGCTCGGCGTTGTCGCGGAACGGGTCGAGCACGCTTCCGCGCAGGCCCTTGAAGCGGGCCATCCAGCGGAACGCGGTCATCACCCACGGCCCGGCCTGGGCCTTCACCGGCTTGCCGGTCTTGGCGTCGACGGTGCCGAAGGGCCAGGCGCCGAAGTGGAAGTTCAGCGTGCCGCCGTCTTCGAACTCGCGCCGCAGCGCGGCGGCGAAGTCGGGGTGGCTGTACAGGCGCGCCACCTCCCACTCGTCCTTCACCGCCAGCAGCCGGTGGTAGTGGTGGGCCACCGCGCGGGTCAAGGTGTCACTGGCCCCGAGGCGGGCCTCGGCGTCGCGCACCCTCTGCACCAGCGCGCGGTAGCGCTGCGCCAGCGCATTGCCGGTGTGCGCCACCAGGTGCGCGGCGCGATGCTCGATCAGCTCGTCCAGCGTCTGCGTCTTGCGTGGGACGAAGGGGATGACCTGGGCGGTGGCCCCCTCGGCGGGCTGCGCGATGGCCTCCACCGCGGCCAGATCGTGCGCCGCGCGGCGGCCCCACAGGAAGGCCTGGCGGTTCATCGCGACGGCCACGCCGTTGAGCTCGATCGCCCGGTCGATGGCGGCCAAGGTGAGTGGGATCTGCCCGCGCTGCCAGGCCGCGCCGAGCATGAACATGTTGGCCGCGATCGGATCGCCCATCAGCGCCTTGGCGAGCCGCTGGCCTTCGAGCAGCAGCCCCTGTTCGCCCAGCACCGACTGCAGCCGGCCGATCAGCGCTGGGGCATCGATCTGCCAATCGGGGTTGCGGGCGAAATCGGCGGTGGGGATCAGGTCGGTGCAGACCACGCCGCGGCTCGATCCGGCGCGCAGCTTGGACATCGACTCGTCGCCGGCGGCCACGATCAGGTCGCAGCCGATCAGCGTGTCGGCCTCGCCTGCGCCGATGCGCGTGGCGTGCAGCAGCTCGGGCCGCGGCGCGATGCGCACATGCGAGTTGACCGCGCCGTACTTCTGCGCCAGGCCGGTGACGTCGAGGTTGGAGCTGTGGTAACCCTGCACATGCGCGGCCATGGCCAGCGTCTGGCCGATGGTGACCACGCCGGTACCGCCGATGCCGCCCACCAGCACCGAGAAGCCGCGCATCAGCGGCGCGATCTCGGGCTCGGGCAGCGGCGCCGTCCAGGCCGGCGCGGCGGGCTTCGCGGGGGTGCCGGTGGGCGCCTGCAAAGCGGCCGCGGCCGTCTTGCGCAGCTTCGCACCCTTCACGGTGACGAAGCTGGGGCAGAAGCCCTCGATGCAGGAGAAATCCTTGTTGCAGCTGGCCTGGTTGATGCGACGCTTGCGGCCGAACTCGGTCTCCAGCGGCTCGATCGACATGCAGTTCGATTGCGTGCCGCAATCGCCGCAGCCCTCGCACACCGCGGGGTTGATGAAGCTGCGCTGGTCGGGATCGGGCCACTTGCCGCGCTTGCGCAGGCGGCGGCGCTCGGTGGCGCAGGGCTGGTCGTAGAGGATCAGCGAGACCTCGGGGTACTCGCGGAACTCGCGCTGCACCGCCTCCAGCTCGGTGCGGTGGTGCACCGTGCAGCCGGACGGCAGCGCCACGCCCTGGTAACGTTCGGGATCGTCCGTCACCAGCGCCATCTTGCGGATGCCCTCGCCGGCCAGGCTGGCCAGGATCTGCGGCGGCGTGAGGCTGCCCTCCACCGGCTGGCCGCCGGTCATCGAGACGAAGCCGTTGTACAGCAGCTTGTAGGTCATCGGCACCTTGGCGGCGATGGCCTGGCGGATGGCCAGGAAGCCCGAGTGCGCGAAGGTGCCGTCGCCGATGTTGGCGAAGACATGCTTCTCGGCGGTGAAGGGCTGCTGGCCCAGCCACATCACGCCTTCGGCGCCCATGTGCGAGGTGGTGGTGGTCTTGCGCGGGTCGATCAGCATGGCCATCGTGTGGCAGCCGATGCCGGCCAGCGCGCGGCTGCCGTCGGGCAGCTTGGTCGAGCGGTTGTGCGGGCAGCCCGAGCAGAAGCTGGGAAGGCGGTTGGGCGCGCCCGAGCCGCCGGGCTTGAGACTTGGCAGCTCGATGGCTGGCACCGGTGGCTCGGCACCGGCCGCCGCTGCGCCGGCGCGCAGCACGTCCGACAGCACCTTGGCCACGATCAGCGGCGAGAGCTCGGCCGCGTTGGGCATGGCCATCGGCCCGCGCTCCGGGTCGAACACGCCGCCGGCCACATGCTTGCCGATCAGCCGCGGCGCGCTGGCCGTGCCGTAGAGGATGGCGCGGATCTGGTCTTCGAGGATCGGGCGCTTCTCTTCGACGACGATGACGGTGCCCAGGCCGGCAGCGAACTCGCGCACGATGGCCGGGTCGAGCGGCCAGATCAGGCCCACCTTCAGCAGGCGGATGCCCAGTGCCTCGGCCTTCTCGTCGGTCAGGCCCAGGTTGGCCAGGGCCTGCTGCAGATCCTGCCAGGCCTTGCCGGCGGCCAAGATGCCCAGCCGCGCCCCCTCGGGGTTGAGCGTGATGCGGTTCAGGCCGTTGGCGCGGGCATACGCCATCACCGCCTGGTGCTTGTGGTGGTACAGCCGATCTTCCTGCGCCAGCGCCATGTCGAAGCCGCGGATGTGATAGCCCTGGCCGAACGGGTCGGCCGGCGCGCTGGGCGGCTCGGGCAGCGTGATGTGCGGCGAATCGGGCGCCACGTAGACCGAGCTGCCGCCCTCGACCACGTCGGTCACCACCTTCATGCCCACCCAGCAGCCCGAGTAGCGGCTCATCGCCAGGCCGTGCAGGCCGTAGTCGAGCAGCTCCTGCGTGTTGCTGGGGTACAGCAGCGGCATGCCCACGGCCATGAAGATGCCGTCGGAGAAGTTGGCCACGGTGGAGCTCTTGGCGCCGTGGTCGTCGCCGGCCAGGCACAGCACACCGCCCTTGGGCGAGGTGCCGGCCAGGTTGGCGTGGCGCAGCACGTCGCCCGAGCGATCGACGCCGGGGCCCTTGCCGTACCAGATGCCGAACACGCCCTCGACCTTGGCGCCCGGGAAGGTGCCCACGTACTGCGCGCCCCAGATCGCGGTGGCGGCCAGGTCTTCGTTCAGGCCCGAGCGGAACACGACGTTGGCCGCCTGCAGCGGCTTCTGCGCCGCCCACAGCTCCATGTCGTAGCGCCCCATCGGCGAGCCCCGGTAGCCCGAGATGTAGCCGCCGGTGTTCCAGCCCTGCGCCGCGTCGCGCAGACGCTGTTGCAGCGGCAGACGCACCAGCGCCTGCATGCCGGTCATGTAGACCCAGCCCTCGCCGGTGTCGTACTTGTCGCTGAGGGTGGTGGTGGCGCGTTGCAGCATGGACGATCCTGTCTGGCGTGACGGAAGCAGGCCCTGGCGGCGATGCTGCCGGGGCCGATCGATTGTGGAGGGCGAATCCCGCCGGGCGCATCGAGGTTCGCCCGGGTGCGATGGGGTCTTGGCGCGCTCCGACAGCGCCTGCATCGAGCCTGCGCTGCGTCGCTGGACGACCCCCGGCAGGCCGATACGATCATGCCTCGCACCCATCGGAGCCCCTCATGCGCCACCTGCCCCTCGGCCGCACCGGCCTGTTCGTCTCGGAACTCTGCCTGGGCACCATGACCTTCGGCGGCGGTGGGGGCATCTGGGGCCACATCGGCAACCTCGACCAGGCCGATGCCGAGCAGCTCATCGGCCAGGCCATCGACGGCGGCATTAATTTCATCGACACCGCCGACATCTATGCGGGCGGGCTCTCCGAGCAGCTGACCGGCCAGGCGCTGAAGAACCTGAAGGTGCCGCGCGAGGACGTGATCGTCGCCAGCAAGGTGTTCGGCGAGATGGGCCCCGGGCCCAATGCCCGCGGCGCCTCGCGAGGCCACATCTGCGACGGCGTGAAGGCCAGCCTGAAGCGCCTGCAGATGGATCATCTCGACCTGTACCAGATCCACGGCTTCGACCCCGCCACGCCGATCGAGGAGACGGTGCGCGCGCTCGACCAGCTGGTGCGCCAGGGCCTGGTGCGCTACGTGGGCGTGTCGAACTGGGCCGCGTGGCAGATCGTCAAGGCGCTGGGCATCGCCGAGCGGCTGGGCCTGTCGCGCTTCGAATCGCTGCAGGCCTACTACACGTTGGCCGGCCGCGACCTCGAGCGCGAGATCGTGCCGATGCTGGCCAGCGAGGGCCTGGGCCTGCTGGTGTGGAGCCCACTGGCCGGCGGCTTCCTGGCCGGCAAGTATGGCCGAGACGGCAGCGGCGAGGCCGGCGCCCGGCGCACCACCTTCGACTTCCCACCGGTGAACCGCGACCGCGCCTTCGACTGCATCGACGCGATGCGGCCGCTGGCCCAGTCGCGCGGCGTCTCGGTGGCGCAGATCGCGCTGGCCTGGTTGCTGCACCAGCCGCAGGTCAGCAGCGTGATCATCGGCGCCAAGCGCCCCGACCAGCTGGCCGACAACCTGGCCGCCACCCACGTGCGCCTGAGCGCCGACGAACTGCGCGCCCTCGACGCGGTGAGCCGCCTGCCCGCCGAGTACCCGGGCTGGATGCTCGAGCGCCAGGGCGACTACCGGCGCAAGCAGATGGACGCGTCCAAACCGCGATAGCAAAGATCCGTCCGACCTCGCTTCGAGCCACGGACGGGCATGGGCAGAGGGGCGGCAATAGTCGGGACTTTGCGATCGTTCGCGTTGTGCTGTTGATCGAAGCGAAGGACTCGATGCGCCGAGGCGGCAAAGGGGCTTGGGGGTGCCCTGGGTCGCTTCGATGAGGCGGTCGGCGCTGCGCGCCGACTTCCCTGCGGTCCTCGGTCGGGTGGCCACGCCGTCCATTTAGCTCCGCGCTCCCTGCGGTCGCGCTGCGCACAGCGCCGGCGAGTCAGTTTACGAAGCGCGCGCCTCCGGCGCGCGCAGGCCACCCGCCCTGCGGTCCTCGGCGCCTCATAGGCGCGCCCCAGGGCACCCCCAAGCCCCTTTGCGGAATCAGCGGTTGCGTTCGACGAGCACCACCCCTGTGTCCTCGCGGCAGGCGGAGTGCGGTGCGGGCTCACTGTGCGGCGACGAGGAGCGCAGCGCCGGGGTCGGCGCACGCCGCAGGCGTGCGCTTCCACAACTGACTCGCCGGCGCTGTGCGCA
>Ga0268298_10000231_pt1 | contig 73339 bp, 57 predicted proteins | sample WWTPWeurt_MetaG_FD_194462 | JGI IMG/M metagenome (GOLD analysis project Ga0268298, IMG submission 194462) | Activated sludge microbial communities from WWTP in Nijmegen, Gelderland, Netherland - WWTP Weurt | ecosystem: Engineered > WWTP > Aerobic digester > Activated sludge | place...
TGCCACCCCTTCGGGGTTAAGATCATGCCACCCCTTCGGGGTTAAGATCATGCCACCCCTTCGGGGTTAAGATCATGCCACCCCTTCGGGGTTAAGATCATGCCACCCCTTCGGGGTTAAGATCATGTCACCCCTTCGGGGTTAAGATCATGCCACCCCTTCGGGGTTAAGATCATGCCACCCCTTCGGGGTTAAGATCATGTCACCCCTTCGGGGTTAAGATCATGCCACCCCATCGGGGTTAAGATCATGCCACCCCTTCGGGGTTAAGATCATGCCACCCCTTCGGGGTTAAGATCATGCCACCCCTTCGGGGTTAAGATCATGCCACCCCTTCGGGGTTAAGATCATGCCACCCCATCGGGGTTAAGATCATGCCACCCCATCGGGGTTAAGATCATGCCACCCCATCGGGGTTAAGATCATGCCACCCCATCGGGGTTAAGATCATGCCACCCCTTCGGGGTTAAGATCATGTCACCCCTTCGGGGTTAAGATCATGTCACCCCTTCGGGGTTAAGATCATGTCACCCCTTCGGGGTTAAGATCATGTCACCCCTTCGGGGTTAAGATCATGCCACCCCATCGGGGTTAAGATCATGCCACCCCTTCGGGGTTAAGATCATGCCACCCCTTCGGGGTTAAGATCATGTCACCCCTTCGGGGTTAAGATCATGCCACCCCTTCGGGGTTAATGCCATGCCACTCCTTCGGGGTTAATGCCATGCCACCCCTTCGGGGTTAAGATCATGCCACCCCTTCGGGGTTAAGATCATGCCACCCCTTCGGGGTTAAGATTATGCCACCCCTTCGGGGTTAAGATAAAAATCAAATAATGTTCACTATTCTCGGCAATCGATACTATATCATGCTACCTCTTCCGGCTTGTTATCATGGATTTTATCGTGTTTTTTAAAAACCCGGACTCAATAAAAGCCCGGGACAACCTTGTTTCAATTTCACCTACTACTTTTTTCTTTAACCTTTCAATCTCCCATCATGTGTGATTGAGTGTCTTCATCGATTGGCTTTACTCAATACAACATTTTGAGTTACAAAGTATTTTTGATCGAAAACCATATTTAGTTGCACCCACGCAGCCTTGATGTGATCAAGATTCAAACGAACCGTATTCAAGCCGGTGTGGGTATCTGTAATGTAGCCCTTCAACAACAATTTACCGTTGGAATCCGAGAGGTAGTAATGTGCTTGAACCGGTCTCTCCAAATAAAATTGAATCGTTAATTCTTTCTCGGATGGATTCGGATAAAGGGAAAATACATAAGGATTTCGACCATTGATTTCTGAATTTCCTGAATGGATACGTCGTCTGAGCCATACTGCGTAAATAGTAGCCGAAGCACTGGTTTCATTGGTTTGGTTGGTGCTAAAGGGATTTTCAAAATTCGATGCAATGCCCCCATATACATAACCGATCAACAGACTATCCTGCTTCCATGCATTCATGTTCAATATTTCGTGCTCTTCTTCACTCCAATCAGCATGCATAAAAAATTCAGCCCCAGCCCCTAAATATCCTGGCATTTCTGTGTCCATTGTATATTCTTTGTAACTTCCGTCTTTGAAGCGAGTAATGCGACTCACTGTTTTTACAAATGGAACTTGATCATCACGTACTAAGGTCCCTTGCTCATAGAAATATTGGCTCATCCCTCCAAAAAATAGCGTATGCATTTGTTCAGAAAGGCTGTCGTAAATGCTTGCAAAAGCAGTGTGATAATTACTTAGGTATTGATTGAAATCAGTTCTGGGTACATAATTTGAAATGGAAATTTCCACTGGGTACAAAAACGGTAAATCATCGAAAGCCTGGAAAACGCCCGATGATATCAAGTACGCCTTCTCGCCATTGGGTCTTCTTTCGGGAACCAGATTGTAATCTCGTCGGTGCAAATGCACCGCGTCAGTAAGCGCTTTGTAGTCCATTACTTCCAATCGACCACCCTCCTGATGTATGCGAAAAATTCTAATTTGGTCAGTGTATTGCTGAATAAAGGTTGAGTGACCCATTGGATTGTAACGCCCAGTAAATTTTTGACCGCCCACTAAAAAAAATTTATTTTCCAACTTTCCCAAACGCCCTCCGGTCACGGCAAAACGCTCATCATCGATTTGTAGAAAATAAGGCCGTATGTCCTTTTGTTGAACGATGCCACTTACAATTCCTGGAACGTACAATACCGACATATTCGGAAAAGTGATATGATCACCTTTCGAGTTAGAATATGCGTATCCTCCGACAATGTACAGGCTATCTCCGTCTTGATAAAAATTCATATTAGTCGACTGCAATTGCTCCCTAATGGAAGTTGTCAGCGCATCTGTATTTACGGACCACATTTGATGAGTCTGTGGATCCACTACATAAATGTGTTTATTGTTGTAAGTTGCAGGAAATGCATTAAAAGGTTGGCGCGCATGAATGCCATCCAACCTGCCACCTATGATCAACCATTTGCCTTCGTGAAGCCCATAGGCATACGAATGTAAGCCTGGCAATCCTGGTATTATCTCAGGCTTCAATGAAACTTGAAAAGGAAAGTTGTCCTGTGCACTCAGCTTTGTACAAATGATTAAAATCAAGAAAAAATTCCATCGCATATACTTTGATTTTTGTCAAAGTTATCTCGTTGCATTGCCACACAGTGTAACTTAAGTTACTTAGGTAATAAAGTGGATAGCAAACAGTTACACCTATTCTCCTAAAATATGTTTTTTAGATCTTTTCTAGAAAGAAGGCAATACAACTTGTTGGTTAATGATAACTGTAAACGCTTATGGTGATTAAATTGTCTACTATGGATTGCACGCGTTTTATGCGGCCTTTTGAATCGGTATCATAGAGGTAATGAAAGGTATCGCTTTTGTTTAAAATTTTATCCGTTCGGATCACGGTGGTGGCTGCATATTTGGAGGAGTTTCCTCGATAGGCTTGTCCGTTATGCTCATTTTTGAGTGAGTTTACAACGGCACCATTGTACAAGTAGCTTTGACTGTATTCCGGGATTCCAGCTGCATTAAACGTTGTGCTTTCACTTTCAGAGCCATTTGTGTATTGATGATGCTGGGTGGACTCCAGATTTCCTCCCTGGTCATATATTTTTAACTCCGTCAGAAATCCGTCAAGATCATAACTTGCTTTGGTAAACTTTCTGCCATTGTCCTCCACACTTGAATCCACTAAACCACGGTCATTCAATAAATAGGTATTGCTGGTATGCAATATGCCCGACGGACCAAATTGCTTTTCCATTACGTTCGTTCCCGCATATTCAAATACGAGGCTATCGCCCGTACTGATTTTTGTCAAGATGAGTCGGTGAAAAGAATCATAATAATATTCTGTAATCACATCGGGTATGCCCGCGATGGGAGGATAAGATTGGATTTGGCTCTTTACCAGATTCGGTGTATTCGAAGGCGGTGGATCGCAACATTCTTTCTCAGAACATGCATATATGATGATGCAGCTAAACAAAAACATTGATCGTAAGATATTTTCCATAGCGTTGATGTTTGATCGACCAGATGAAACCGTCTGATAAAATTACCGATTTTCCCGAATAGTTTATAATCTTGTGCAGTTTGCTGTCTGCATCCACGAAATCATCAGCTGGCATACACCAACATTTCATTGAAATCCCTGGCCTCTTTTTCTGGCAATACATAATCTTTCACCGACATCAACATGGCTTTGTTGGAAGTAAATAGTTCGCGGTTGAAATTTAATACGGTGGTCACCTCTATGTCCGATATGGTGGATTCGCTGGCTTTCGAGTAAAATTGTTCCAACGCTTCATGAAATTGATTGAATATTCTTTGGTAAGTTTTGTAAAGTTCACTGAGCTGCTGGGTTTTTGTTTCATGGATGTACGTTTCCAATGTTTCATAAAGATTTGCAACCTCGTTTTTGGAGGTTTCGAAAAAATCAAATTTCAAATCCTTGGAAGAATGACTGAGATTGAAAATATTTTTTTCAACGTCTTTAATGCTTTTCACGGCATGCATGGCACTGCGTACGGCCGCTATCCACAAATTCAATTGGACCAGTGCCTCGTCGGCTAAATTTTTTCTCAACTCCAGATAAAACACCTGCAGCTCCCCTTGGGCATGCTTGAGAAATTCATACCGTTCTTCGGAACTCATCGTATTCCATTTTCGCTTTTCGTTGATGAGTTCAAACACATTTTGATCCTTCAAAACCAGATGGGTCACATCAAGACTTGATAAATTGAACAACATGGAGTTGTAAATAAAAAATGCCGTTTCCTTTTTAAACAAATCGAGTGCCGTTTCCGGTTCCTTGGCATTAGCAAAACAAATGAACGAACTGGCTGTACGAAAGTCCTTTTTGAAAAATCGTTCCAACATGCGTGCATAAGGCTTGAGGACGGGAAGAAACAACACAATGCCGGCAAGATTGGTCAGACTCGAAAACATAACCAAAGCAATCAACGGGTCTTGTATTGCCCAGGTATGCCGGATCAAATGGATGATGTCTTCGATGAACAGAAAAGACAAGACCGTCATCACGATGTTGAACAGAAAATTTCCCAGGGCTACTTGCTTTTTGGTAGAATCGCCACCGAGTGCTCCAAGCATTACTTTGATGGTCGTTCCGGTTTCGGATCCAATCACCAATGCAACGGCGGAATCATATTCCAACATGCCACTGTGCAAGGCACTTAATGTCAGTGCCATCGTCGCTGAGCTCGATTGGATGAGGGTTGTGATGACAAAACCCAGGCAAACAAAAGCAAAAAGCGGCAGATGCCTGTACGGAGTAAAATCGAATGTTCTAACTTGAGCTTCCATGGCCAACTTCATCCAAGAAAGGCCCATGAACAACATGGCAAAGCCCATCAGGAGAAATGCTATGTATTTTAGATTTTTACGACCCGTCGAAAACACTACCAATATGCCTGCGACAATGATCGCAGGATATGCCATGGACTCAATGTTTATTTTGAAACCCAAAACCGCGACCACCCAACTGCTCAAGGTCGTTCCGAAATTGGCTCCCAGGATCACCGCCAGGGCGTTGCGCAATGGCAGAATTCCCGAACCCACAAAGGCCAATACCATCAACGAAACCAGTGAACTGCTTTGGAGAATTGCGGTAACCAAAGCCCCTCCACTTGCGGCTCCAACCCCATGATTCGAAACCCGCTGTAAAAACAATTTGAATTGGCGCCCGGACAAATGCCGAATGGAGTCTTCCATGATCAGCATCGCGAAAACGAACAAGCCAATGCCTGCAAGCAATTGTAAAACACTTAAAATCGGACTCATCCCGGATGCAAAGTAAAGGATATTCGGCTATGTTTCAGGTCGAATTTGCATTCAAATTCTGCAATGTAAACGACTTCACAAGATTGGACAGAAAGCGCGAATGCAGCTAAAGTGGATGGTTGGATTCTCTCAAATGTTAAAAGCAGAAAAATCCCCCCTTCATAACATCCAAATGTTCCTCTTTGCTTCTTGAGAATTTGTAATTTTAAGGCGAAAATAAAACATGCATACTCAAGTCGTGAGGAAAGATGCGTTTTGACCCCAAACGGAATGAGAGAAAAATATGAAATATTGTTGGTAGACGATGACCGCACCCTCAGTCCGCTGGTAAAAGACTATCTGGAAACCAAAGAATTCGATTGCGTGCTATTTCACACAGCCGCGGATGCGCTTGCATACCTTGAAAAGCATTCGGTCGATGTATGCATTCTGGACATTCGAATGCCGGAAAAAGATGGATTCACGTTGGCAACCGAAATTCGATTGCTCAATCCGGAAACACCCTTTCTCTTTCTAACCGCCGAAGCAAACAAAGAAGACCGCATCAAGGGCCTTGAAGCCGGCGCCGAAGATTATATTACCAAGCCGTTCAGCATGAAAGAGTTGGAATTGCGATTGAAAATCATCTTGCGCCGATTTACTCCTGAGGACATGATCAAATCAAGTTCGTCATTCTACCAAATCGGCCTCTACCGTTTTGATCCCGGCAGCCGTGAATTGCAAATTGAAAACCATACCCAAAAATTAAGTGCCATCGAAAGTAAATTGTTGCAACTTTTCTGTGTTTCACCCGAATGGGTCATTGAAAGGGATTATGCTTTGAAAAAGATTTGGTCGGATGAGAACAATTTTCGGGAACGTAGCATGAATGTATACATCAGCAAGTTAAGACAATACTTGAAAATGGATCCCGCTATAGAAATACAAAACATTCATGGAGCAGGTTACAAACTTTACATCCGGTAAAGTTGGTCAATGCCGTGCATGATCTCATGCAATTTGTTTTCGAGCCGAATGATGGCCGGTTTCAATGCCGTTGACGTGAGTTCCGACAATCCCGAATTACAGTTTTGTTCAATGGATTGAGCCAATTGAATAGCCTCCTGATCATTGAGGTATGCCAGTAAACTTTTTATGCCGTGCGCTTCGATGGATGCGCGTTCATATTGTTTCAAATCAAAACACTGCTTCATGCGAAGAAACTGTGCTGGAACCTCTGAGCAGAAATTTTTCAAGTAACTTTCAATCAAATGGTCATCAACCAAAAGTTCTTTTAATAAGGAAATATCAATGCTCATGAAACAAATTTTGATATGGTGTGCAACAGTTCCTGCAATTGTATGGGTTTGGATACCACTGCATTCATTCCCGATTCAATGCACTCTTCCATTTGTTCGGGAATTGCATTGGCGGTAAGCCCTATGATGGGCAAGGAATGAAATGTTTTTGCTTCCCAATTTCGAAGGGTTCTCGTTGCCTTCAATCCGTCCATGATTGGCATACGAACATCCATCAGTACGATATCATAAGTACCGGATTTGATTTTATCTAAGGCTTCCTGACCGTTGGATGCAAACTCCAACACCGCTTGTGGCAAATGTTTATTCAGTAGTTCCTTAGCGACCAATTGATTGAGAGGGGTGTCATCCACAATCAATACGCGAATACCACTTTGAAAATCGGGCATGGACAATGCTCGCTCTGTTTGCAAGTGGGACACAGGCAATGGGAAAATGGCAGTAAAGAAAAAATGTGAACCTTTGGCAACTTCTGATTCGACTTGCAATTGACCGCCCATGAGCTCAACCAGGTGTTTAGCAATGGACAATCCCAGACCTGTCCCTTGCTGAACGGATGTTTCAGAACCTTCCAATTGTTCGAAACTCTCAAAAATGCGATGCTGCATGTCTGCTGGAATGCCAACACCAGTGTCGCTAACCTGAAAACGGATGCCTATGTTGTCTTCCTTGATTTCCGTTTTTTGGAGCGATAAACGGACACTTCCATTTGGAGTAAATTTTATGGCGTTGCCTAACAAGTTGATGAAAATTTGAAAGAGCCGAACCGGATCTGCAACAATTTCTTTTGGGATAGAAGGATCTTTCACCACACGATATTCCAGCGATTTTTCTTTTGCCCTCATTTCCATCAAAGTAGAAATTTGATCCAGCAAAGCATCAAGGTCCATGATTCTGGGATTCAATGCATATTTTCCACTTTCAATTTTTGCTTGATCCAAAATATCGTTGACAATGTATAGTAAGTTTTCACTGGAGGCGTGGATGGCATGAACATATTCCCTTTGCTTGTCACTCAATGGGGTATCCAGCAACAACTTGTTCAGTCCGATGATGGCATTCATGGGTGTGCGGATTTCATGACTCATGTTGGTCATGAACATGCTTTTATACCGGGCATTTTGTTCGGCCAGTTCTTTTTGTTTTTGAAGATATTTTGTCTTGCTTCTGGACTTGAAGAAGAAGTAAATCACACCGCCGATTCCGCAAAGGCACAACATGTAGAAGGGTAGCGTTCGGTAAAAGGGCGGTTTAATCACCACGCGAATATCCAGGGATCTGGTTGACTCCAAGCCTTCTTCGTTATAAGCCAAAAGTTGGAAAACATAATTACCTGGAGATATATTGGTAAAAGTAAATTCTCTTTGGTTCTCTGCATCAATCCAGTTTTCATTCAATCCGGACAATCTGTATTTGAATCGTGTATAGTCAGGAAAATTAAACTGAGGGGAGCTGACCACCAGTGAAAAGAAATTTTCTTCCGCGTTCAATTCCAATGTTTCAACATATTCGTATTCCGTTGCTGTGGTTTTTAACTTGTTGAAGACTTTGATTTCGGACAAGTAAACTGGAGGGCCTAAGTGATCTTTCTTAAATTGCATGGGATCAAAAAACAGCAATCCGCTCGACATGCAAAACATGATTGTTCCACCCGATGTTTTGTTTGATTTCCGAATGACGAATCCGGCTTTTTCAGTAGCCTTGTATTTTACAAATCGATTCTGTAGTTCATCAAATCGAAAAACATAGGGGCCACTCACCACCCAAGGATTTCCATGATCATCCAATTGCATGGATGTGATGGGGGCTTCACCATCCGGAAGTTCAAGGACGGAAGTGCTCTTTTTGATGAAGTGATATTTGTAAATTTTACGATGAGTCACCAACCATATCAAGGAATCACTGGCAAATAAATGCAACAGATCCCCTTGGTACTTGTCATTGGGTTCCAGTGAGACGATTTGTATGCGATCGCTGGAATTTGAAAGAAAAACCAATTTTCGGTTTGAAACCAAGTAATAGTTCCCTAAAGGATCCTGAACACACTTTGCTATTCCTGGGTTGGGAAGTTGGTCGGTCAATAGATGTGGTTTAATCCATCTCACTTTTTTACTGCCGATTTGATACAAGGCTAATCCGTTTGAATGAGGAACTAACAACTGTTCGTCCTTCAATCGGTCGGGAATGATGGATTCACTGAATTCCTCTTTAAACAATTGCTGATCATCGTAGAGTTCAAACCGGTAATTTTTGTAATTGAGTTTATATAGTCCAAACTGACGACGTACCGCAAATACATCGCCGCTGCTGGTTTTGAACATGGAAAGAATGGGAATATACGTTGAAGCGTATTCCGGTGCAAAGAGCAATGGGCGTTTGGTGTGGAAATCCCGCGAAATTAAAAAAGCTCCTTTCAGGGTATTCAGAACAATGTTTCCCTCACGATCTTCGCAGACGTAAAGGCAGGTATTTTCATCATTGTTCTCTCCATACCCCATGCAAAGGGTTTCGAATCGTTGTTGCTTTTTATTCGGGAGCAAGTTGACACCATTAAACAACCCAAGCCATAAATTTTGCCTGTGGTCCATAAACATGGAGTACACATTGTCGGATTGTATCCCATCTCGGTCCGCTGGATTGTAGGCGTATTGATGCAGCATCCTGCGCTGTGATGCATCGTATAGAATCAATCCGTGCGCAGCCGTTCCTAAATATAATCGATTGGAATCCAATACCATCATGGTTTGCACCATCATGTTGTCGAAAAAGGAATTCTCTCGGTAAAATTGTTTTGAAATTTTATCGAAGTAGTATAGTCCAAATTGGGTTCCAAGCCACAATTTGTTCCCTTCGGCATTGTGTATCTCATAGATTTCCAAAGGCGCTCCCGATGGATCCACTCGGTGTGGAAAATGTTCGACGGAGTCGGCGCCCTTAGCCTTGCAAAACAAACCGTTTTGTGTTCCGATCCATAATGTTTCGTCCTGGTCAAATAACATTTCTCCAGAATGCCGGCCAATTTTGAATTTTGGGTGAAGGAAATGCGTAAATCTTTGTTGGATGGGATCAAATTGATCCAGTCCTGCATTGGTTGAAATCCAGAGTTTCCCTTCCCGGTCTTCCAAGACATACTTGCAATAATTGTTTGCCAAGCTATTTGCTTGGACAGTGTCGTGTTGGTATCTTTTAAACTTTCCGGTGGTCCGATAAAATTGATTGAAACCGCCCGTTGTGGTCACCCAATAATTCCCTTCGCGATCCATCAGGAAATGGGTTACAAAATTGGAAGATATACTGGTGCTGTCATTTTCATCGAAATAGAATTTTTTAAACTGGTACCCGTCAAATTTATTTAGACCAGACATCGTGCACAACCATATAAAGCCTTCCCGGTCCTCGGAAATCCGGAAGATGTGACTTTGCGAAAGTCCATCCTTCACGGACCAATAGCGAAAGTTTTTGGATAAGAATTGCCCTTGCATTGCAACGCAGTAGAATACAATCAATCCGGTAAACAGCGACTTGAGCAATTTTTACAATTATGGACACAAGATAGAGGCCAGTTTCTAAAGAGTTGATGGCTTTTTTGAAAGCAGCGCAAAATTTTATCCTTTTTAATATTCCCCTACAATCTTTGGTCAAGCAGTTTGGTTTCGGGTCCAATTTCCAGCAGGGAAATCAAGGAAGATTTGGATCATCAGCTTTATTACTTGACTCCTGCTTGCGGGTTATCTTTGAGCAACTTTTATCTATGAACACGCATCGGATGGGTGAAATGCAAATTATTCCTTATACTGATTCCATGCACGCTGCGGTATTGTCCGTTTGGGAAAAATCGGTATTGGCGACGCACGACTTTCTTTCCAATACAGATTTTCATAAAATCAAGGAATTGGTTGGAAAAATGGAATTCCATGCATTCGAAGTACATTGCCTGTTGCACAAAAATGCCCTCATCGGCTTTGTGGGAATTGCAGGGAAAAAAATCGAAATGCTTTTTTTGGACCCCCATTATTTTAGACAAAAATGGGGATTGAAACTTCTACAGTTTGCTGTTCTCGAACTCGGAGCAACAGCGGTAGACGTGAACGAGCAAAATACCCGCGCGGTAAATTTCTATCTTCAATTTGGGTTCGAAATATTTGAGCGCAAAGAAAAGGACGACCAAGGTAATAATCATCCATTGTTGAAGCTGCGCTTACCGGGGTGAGCTCATCCATTCGATCATCGTTGTAACATTTTTTGCGATAAAACACAAACTATTTGGATGGATGATATTGATCCTGCATCGTGAATCAAGCTGCGAATAAAAAACAGTTCAAAGACATTTCTTGCGGTTGTATACCCAGCTTTACCCAATCGTCTTAAGCGGGGAATGGATGATATTAATTTTCATTTAGACCTGTCATTGAAACGTAAATAAAAAAGGGTTCTTATGTGCAAGAACCCTTCAGTATTTTTTTTGCAGTTCAATTTATCATCGAAGAATACTTCAAGCTTTTGGCCTCCAGGAACCAATGATGGCGCCCATGACCACAAACAACAAGAAGGTATAAAAGCCATCGACCATAGAAAGGCTGGTAGGATTTCCAGCAAAACGATTTCCTGTATAAATTCCGAATAAATGGATCAATCCAATGACGCAACCCAATGTTGCACCCGATTGCAGGCTGAACGAAGAAGTTTTATTGATCAACCAGTTCATCAGGTAAGCATAGACCAGTAGGGATATGATGTTCACCACCATGGGCAGCATGTTCATGGGCATTTCCACACCATTTTTGAACATCTTTCCATCGACTTCGGTAATGCCGTTACCAGCCATCCAAGCGTTTGTAAACAGCATTCCGTACCATAACCAGCCCATGGCAACCCCTACCAAAGCCGATACAATCAAAGCAATCCAATTTGTTTTCGTTTCCATTTTGTTTGTTTTTTGAAATGAATAATAGCCAAAGTTAACAAATTGAGGAAATTGTGCAATTCTAAATAAAATCCGATGTTGATTTAGCTGTTTCTTTCCAATACGTGCAGCATGAAGGCATAATCCAATGCCAGCTCTTTCAAGCGTTCAAATCGTCCGGACGCCCCTCCATGTCCTGCTTCCAGGTTGGTGTAGAAGAGCAAGAGGTGTTTTCGATCGGTGCGGTGCGTTCGAAGCCTTGCAACCCATTTGGCAGGTTCCCAATACTGTACCTGGCTATCCGAAAAACCGGTGGTGACCAAAACATTGGTGTAGTCCTTTTTTTCTACATTGTCATACGGCGAATATTGCTTCATGTAAAAGTAATGGCTGGCAATGTTGGGATTTCCCCACTCCTGGTATTCACCGGTGGTGAGCGGGATATCAGGATCCGACATGGTGGTCAAAACATCCACAAAGGGCACGTGTGCCAGCACGCCTTTGAATAAATCCGGCCGGAGATTGAGTACCGCGCCCATCAGCAATCCTCCGGCTGAGCCTCCGCGTGCGAACAAACGTTCGTTAGTAGTATAGCCCAATTGAATAAGGCCTTCCGCGCAATCAATGAAATCATGAAAACTGTTCATCTTATGCATCAGTTTACCCGCTTCATACCATGACCAACCCAGTTCCTTGCCACCCCGTATGTGGGCGATTGCTATCACAAAACCGCGATCCAGCAAACTCAATGAATGGCTACTGAAAGCAGGATCATAGCAAATGCCGTAACTTCCATATCCGTTGAGCAACAAAGGGGACATTCCATTTTTTACAAAACCTTCTCGATACACCAAGGAGACCGGAATTTTCTTACCATCGCGAGCAGGCAACAACAAATATTCTGAATGGTATGTCCCTTTGTCGAATCCGCCCAGTACCGGTTGTTCCTTCAATAGGTGTAACTGCCGAAAATTCATGTCGTAGTCAAACGTTGAAATGGGTGTGACCATGGAAGTGTAATGCAAACGCAGCATTTGGGTATCCAATTCTTTATTGGCCCCCAACCAACAGTCGTAACTGGCATCGGGAAAACGCACTACATGCGAAGCCTGCTCCCATTCAATGGGTTGCACCCGCAATTGGTTCATCCCGTTGCTGCGCTCGTGTATGACCAGGAAGTCTTTAAAGAATGCAATGTCTTGCAACAATACTTCCTCTTGATGCTCAATGAGTGTCTCCCAGGTTTCTATGCCAATGGCAGTTACCGGTGTTCGACTCAAGCGGAAATTCGGAGCATCGTGGTTATGCAATATGTAGAACCAACCCTGGAAATGATCCACTTGGTAATATATGCCTTCTTCTTTTTCAAGAAAACATACGGGGTCCAAATGGTAATTTTCGAGCGGAATGTAGTGGCATTTCACCGTTTCGGTGTAACCCGATGAAAGGAATAAATAAGTTTTGTCTTTTGACGTGGAAAGATGAACAAAACAAGTTTCATCGGTTTCTTCATAGACCAAACGATCGTTAGCATATGACGTCCCCAATGCATGCAACCAAACTTTATCCGACCGAAGGGTGAGCGCATCTTTGGTGGTATAAAAAAACGCCTCATTGTCAGGGGTCCATGCAAAATCACCGGCCACTACGGGAGAATCTTCCTCTAGCATGCGTCCCGTTTTCAAGTCTTTCACATGGGCGTGGTGCAGGTTGCGTCCGGTAAAATCAACGGCGTACAGCATTTTATTTTCATCCGGACTGGCTACCGGCGAAATGACATGGCAAAAAGGTTTTCCTTCCGCCAAGTCATTTACATTGAGCAATATTTCTTCTACGCAGCCTTCCGGAACCAATGGCTTTCTGCAGAATATGGGATATTCTTTAGATTGTTCAAAACGCGTGTAATACCAAAATCCACCCATGCGGTATGGCACGGTTGAATCATCTTGTTTAATTCTCGACAACATTTCTTCATACAGTTGCTCACGCAATGGTTTTAAGCTCGCCAGCTGCTCTTCGAGGTATGCGTTTTCCGCTTCCAGATAGGCGCGTACCTCGGGCAATGCCCGCTGATTCAACCAGGAGTAAGGGTCTTGCCGGATGTCACCATGCAAGGAATGTTCATGGGGTATTTGATGGGCAAATGGTTCAGAATGGATCATAGATAATGATGATGGTTAATGGATAATGGGTCAGGAGGATGGTTAATGGGGATATTGTTTAAGTGTGTTTGATGAATGCTTACGCGTTCGTGGTTTGAGAGAAACGATGTAAAATGAAGGCATGTCCGAATTACAAAAGCTTCGAGGTCAATGAACAGATTTCATAAAGTCTTTGTCTTAAGTAAACCCTGAAACGGCACAAAGATAAAGGGTCCAACGAAAACCTTTGCCGGCAAAGCCACCGGATTTTTTATCAATCAGGAAAAATTAAAACGGAAGATGGTTATTCACATTGAATGGCTTTCAAGCGTTGTGTCAGAAGAGTATTGAATTGTTCCACAATCATTATTCCGAATAACCCATTCAAGTTTGTTGCATATTTTGGTCGATCTCAGGATTTTTATCCACTGCATTTCCCAGTTTGGTCGGCAAATTCGCTCAAAATGGATGCATGGGAATGATAATAATTACCGTCAAAAGTTCAATGAATCGTTCTTGTTCAACCTAAAAGCCTGAGTATCCAAAGAAATTCGATGGTTTTAGGTCTATGAAAAAAAAATTGATCATTGAGGCAACAAATGCTTCCTAAAATCAGTCATATCCCGGCATGCACGATGTAGAATTGGTTCGAAAGTGCTTGGAAGGCGATCAAAAAGCCTGTAAGCAGCTCTATGCAACATATGCCCCCAATATGTTGGGCATTTGTCATCGTTACATTGCACATTCAGCGGAAGCAGAAGATGCCCTGCAGGATGGATTCATCAAAATTTTTCAGAATCTGCACCGGTGGAAGCAAACGGGACCTCTTGGGGCCTGGATCCGTAAAATCATCGTGAATACCTGTCTGACCAAGATCCAATCCAGTGGACCCATTGAAACTCAGGTTTCGGATGATTTTATGCCGGAATTGCATGTGGATCCGGACATTTTTTTCTCATTGGACTACGAAGCATTTGAAGCAATTCTCAAAAGTATGCCCACCGGATACCGCACAGTTTTCAATTTGTCCATCCTGGAAGGATACTCTTATGAAGAAATTGCATCACTACTGAACATTAAAGAAGTCAGCTGCAGATCCCAATTACACAAAGCAAAACAGTTTCTCTCCCAAAGAATTCATTCGTTGTACCCACATTTAAAATTACCGGCATGAGACAGGATTGGATTGATCATTTGCGTAGCTTGTCCGAAGGACATGAAAAACAAGTTCCGGATGCAATTTGGGACCAGGTTAAACAGCATATTCCAAGAAAGTCGAAAAACAGAAAATGGTTGCCCTGGATGTGGCTTATGGCGGGTACCATGTTGATATCCGGTTGGTATTATGTGGCTTTTATCCAAAGTGCCGCAACGTCTGAAAAACAAAAGCCGATAAATTCTATTCAAACATCGATCAACGAATCGATGGCATCAAATAGTGCGAATCGCTTAAACGATGCGAATTCACTGGTGAACGATCCAAAAGCGGAGAAAGCATCAGTAGACTTGGATGTTGATCATCCATCTCGGGTAAATCGCATGCCTAATTCATCGGGAAGAATAAAAAAGAACATCAGTTACCCACGTTTTGAAACAGGAGGGGAGAAATGGTTAGCTACCCAGGTCGCTCAAACATCCATTGAGAGAAGAGCCTTAGAAACCAACAAGCATTTAAATTCCCATTCAATACGTGAAGCAGATGTTCCTGAGCGTGAAGCAGATGTTCCTGAAAATTCTATGGAAATCGCACATGCAGTTATTGAAAGTGTGTCCAACTTGCCGCTGCCTTTTTCTTTGAAGCCGGATCAACTTCGCAGTAATGCGCTCAACCTAACTTACAAAACGGAAAAGTCAAAAATCGACTGCTACCAATTCAGCGATTCAAAAAAACAATGGGGCCTGGAATTTTATGTTGGCCCTACCTATAGCCCCTATCAACTACAAGACAAACAAGGAGACTTAAAAAACTATCTGGAGAAAAGAGAAGATACCGAATCAACACGAACCGGATTGACTGCAGGCATCAGAGGCTTGTATCGCAAAGGACGTTGGACGGCAAAGCTGGGACTGGAGTACCATTTGTTGTATGAGCAGCTTCATTCAAGTAGCCGGGAAACCAGGATTATTTCAGTGTACCGCGACGGAAAGTTGTTGTATGTGGATACCTTGAATGGATTGCGCGTAGTCAAACATCACAATTACCACCACTTGTTCAATGTACCCTTGATGTTGAATTTCCAATGGAATTGGAAGCATGTAGATATTGGTCTGCAGCCTGGAATCGGTCTCCATGTTTGGAGTACCCATACAGGTAAAATTCTCAACCAACTCTTGGAACCGGTTTATTTTGACAATGTTGGAGGAATTAAACTGTTTGATCATAAAATCATTCCTTATCTGAGCTTCCATGTTCCCATCGGGGGTCGTCTAAATGACGATTGGTCATGGTTCGTGGAACCTGGAATTCAGTTTTATTTGAAACCATTCAATGCGAGCAATTATCCAATCGACCAAAAGTACAGCAGCTATCAATTGCGGTTGGGATTTCAAAAAATATTTTAGAAACAAAGAAACAAAAATCATTTCCTAACAGTCATTAGGTTAATGAAACAAAAAAATAAATCATTATGAAAACATCGAATTTTAATTTGATTATCTGGTCGATGGCATTGATCGGATGTTTGGGATTGGTTTCTTGTGAAAACGAGGATTCCTTTATTCCCGACAATGAACCCGCGAAGTTTAATTATTCGCGTGCAGATTCAAAGCTTGCATTGGAGACCATGAAACCTGATGCATATCGCTTTGAAATTTATTCAGACTGGGGAGGCCAATGTTGGTTTCCGGATGAGTCCGTATTGGAATTCCAAGGAGGTAGTTTTTTACTGAATGGTAGCCGCGTCACCGGTAAAAATGTGCAAATTGTAGTGGAATGGGTGCGCAACAAATCGCAAATGGTCAGCAACCTCGCCAGCACTTCTTCCGGAAACCAAATCATTGAAACAGGGGGTATGGCCAACGTGCGTGCCTTTTGCGATGGGAAAGAAGTAACCATTGATCCATCCATAGGTTATACCCTCAAGCTTTCTGTACCCAGTGGAAACATTGACCCGGGCATGGAGTTGTTTTATGGGGAAGAAACCGAGCGGGGAATCAATTGGGTCGAGGCCGATGGAGACCCTCAGTCACAAACAAATGTTTTCGTTACCGAATGGACACGGGATTCAGCTGGCCGCAACATCGTTGGCATGGAATGCTTTCCAAAAAAGCTGGGGTGGGTCAATTGCGATTTTTTCAGTAAGCTCAATGGGAAACCACTTACCAATCCTTGTCTCATTCCTCATGGTCCGGCCAATGGAGATAGCGTCGTGTTGGAATCCTTTGCAGTGTTTAAAAATTTTCAAATAGTCATCCAACCATGTTGCCCAGATTCGGATAAGGAAATCTGTTTTGGGCCATTGCCGATTGGTGAGCCGGTTTACTACATCACCATCGGAAAGGGAAACAAAGGATATTACCTCGGGTACGTGGAAAAAGACGTCATTGCCGATGATCATGTGGTCATCGATTTGAAAATTGTGACCTTGCAAGAGATCAAAGATTTTCTGGCAACATTGTAAAATGCAAGCAATTGGATCAAACAAGATTACCTAGCTTGTTAACTTTTGTTGGAGACATAAGGACTGTTTGATTCGTTTGAATGATAAACAACCCTGGAGCAATCCGGGGTTTTTTGTTGTATGGCTATTCAAACTTGTTCGCTCATTCATTCATTGCACTTTTTGTTTTGTATCCTGATCACCACGTAACAACCATTGAGGAGCGTCGTGGTGTTTATTGTCTGCGTCTGCACTGGCAAAAAAACGACTCGCGGAGCGTTTTTTAGACGATAGCAAAATCGACAAAGGGATTATAAAAACTCTTTCAAAGGCATGATGAGTATCATCTTAAAACAAAATTGTTGTCATTTAAGATAAATCGGACCTAAACCACCTTTGGGGCGTCAAAGGGAGGCGAAAGTGAGCAAATGTGACAAGCGCTTCTTGAATTAAAATGGACACATCACATTTTTCTACGTATAAAATATTTAAAATCACTTTATTATGAAACGACTCATTTTATTGACTGCAATTGCATCTTTTACTTTCCAACTTTTAGCCCAAGAAGGCTTGCAAGGAACTTGGTTTGTTACCTCCCAATTGGGGTATCAACAAACTAAAACGGGGGACATCAAAAATACGAATTTAACGGTCCTTCCCATTGTCGGAACGTTTATTCAACCTACGCTCGCGGTAGGTGCTGCCGTGGGTTTCGCAAATGTAAAATCCGAACACGGTTCAACCACTGCAGCCAATTCAAGTTTGGTTGTTATCGAACCACTGGTGAGAAAATATTGGAACGTTGCGGGTGACCTTTATTTCTTTGGTCAACTTGGAGCTCCCATCATTACGGGAAAAGAAAAAGAAAGCGAATTGAAGGTAAGTCAATTTGGTCTTGCCGCATCTGGTGGATTTGACATGATACTCGGAAAGCACTTTTCAGTAGAGTTTTCATACAATCTCATCAATTTCTCCATCACGACCCTCGAACCTAAGACCGGAGATAAAACCACCGTTACCGATTTCGCGGTAGCTCATGTAGCCACTGTTGAAGCTCCTTACAATGTAGCCTTGGGAGGAAGCAATCCTTCTTTGACAACACCGCTTTCCTTCGGATTCAAATTTTTATTCTAAATGAAACAGTTGTGAAATCCGTTCAGTGATTTCATTGCGTGAATTTTTTATTACAAATGTGAAGGCAAAAGTAGAAACCGCTCAAAATGGGCGGTTTCTCTTTTTTCATTAAAAGCTTATTGCCTACAAAATAAATGTAGATTCCTCTCCATAAAGTTTTCGCATGAATGATTTAGGGAAGCGATTCATTGAAAATCCATGGCACGACCCACCGAATACCTTGATTGAATCAGTTGGAATGATTAAGATTTAATATTTTATTGGCTCATTGGAACATCTGTTGAGCTCGGCTTTTAAGTGTATTCATATCCTGAACAGAAAATCGCTTACTCGTCTTGAAAGATGGCCGCATGCGGAGTTTGCCCCTGGTACTGCCATGCTCTGTACATGCCCTCGGTATTGAAACTGATTTGCAGTTTTCCTTTTTTATCCACCGCAATGATTCCTCCATCGCCCTGAATACCTGGCAGCATATGTTGGACCAATTGTTCTGCAGCTTGTTTTAAATTTTTCTTTCCATACAACACAAGCGCCGAAATATGAAATGCAAGATTCAGACGCATGAAATATTCGCCGCTGCCAGTACATGATACGGCACAACTTTGATCATCCGCCCAGGTTCCGCTACCGATGATGGGCGTGTCTCCGATACGGCCGTATTTTTTATTCGTCATGCCGCCAGTTGAAGTGGCGGCCGCTACATGACCATGCTGATCATACGCTACCGCACCAACCGTTCCGTATTTATGATCGCTGTGATCCAGCCAAACCGCTTTTTCTTTCTGGGCGGCTAACAACTGTTCGTATCGGTGTTCATCAAAAAAGTAATCCTTTGGCATTCTCTTGAAACCATGTTTCCAGGCGAATTTTTCTGCTCCTTTTCCAGCCAATAAAAGATGTTCTGATTTTTCCATCACCGCCCTTGCCAACAAAACCGGATTTTTGATGTGTTTTAACATGGCCACGGCTCCTGCATCCTTGGTGTGTCCATCCATGACCGAAGCATCCATTTCCTGCCTGCCCTTCGCATTGAAAACCGAACCTTTTCCCGCGTTGAACAGCGTGCAGTTTTCCAGGTTTACTACCGTAGCGCACACAGCGTCCAAAGCCGTTCCGCCTTTTTCCAATATTCCGGAACCCTTTTCCAAGGCTACCAGCAAAGCCTTTCGGTATTTCTTTTCCGTTTTTTCATTCATCTGATCTCTGCGCAAGGTTCCCGCCCCTCCGTGCAGTGCAATGGAAAATTTCTTCATGCAAACATATTTTAAACAAAAGTAATGGAGAAATCCAATTCTATATTCATATCACTTGAAACAGTGAGCAGCTCTTTGTTCTTGACCTGCCTCTTCTTTTCTTTCGATTTACTATCTTTAGGTCCAATGAAAAACAATCGACCACAGTTGGTTTTATTGCATGGGGCCCTGGGATGCCGCGAACAAATGTTGCCCATTGCGCAAGCATTCGAAAGTCACTTTACGGTGCATGTTTATGAATTCATGGGTCACGGTGCCCGTTCCAATCAACCCGGTGATTTTTCCATAGGTGCAATGGCCAACGAATTGGAAGCATTTTTCAATGAAAATCATTGGACACAAGTCCACGTGTTAGGATATAGTATGGGTGGATACGTTGCCTTGTACCACCAGGTGATGTTTGGACCGTGTATTCAAAATATTTTTTGTCTCGGAACCAAATTTGATTGGAATCCTGATACCGCGGAAAAGGAAGCTTCTATGCTTCAGCCTGGACTCTTGATCGAAAAATTGCCCGCATTCGCTCAGCTGCTTGAACATCGTCATGGCAAGTACTGGCATTCCGTTGTGGAAAGGACAGCCGAAATGATGAAACATCTGGGGCGAAATCCTTTGCTAAACGAGCATTCGCTCCCAAAAATATCTGCGAAATGCACTTTGGCCCTCGGAGACCGCGATCAAATGGTGAGCCAACAAGAAACTCAATGGGCTGCTGGTCTTGTTCCCAATGCTGAGGTGAAAATCTTGGAGGCAACCCCGCATCCTATTGAAAAAGTAAATATGCAGGCACTCTTAGAAATGGCATTGCATTGCGTGGGTGTTCAATAAAATTGCATCTTCACAATTTGTATTGCAAATCAAGCCGCTAGGTGTTTGTGGAAATCATCTCATTCCATATTGACTGGTGATCACAAATCGCTTGCATTCAAGTAACACCCAATGCGCTTCGGTCATACATGCGGATATCCTTCCAATGGCCACTTCACGAAATACGGCATTGCTGCTTTGTTATGGCATGGGCAGGACTATAAGTAGTAAATAATTACTAAGCCCATTCTTGAATTTGGGTAATGGAATGATTAGTTCCAGTAAAGGATTTTATTTGTTTTTTCAATGGTCTGCTGCCATTACCCTTGTCATGTAATAATCTTGCAATCGTTTTTGAATAAATTTTATACATTTCCAATAGTGACTTGCATGAATGATCTACTTGCAAGCGTAAAAAATGATTGAGCACCATTGCTTTCTTTGTAACTTGCTGACCTTTCGTGATACCAAAAAATGATAGGATATGCTTCGTTCTTTACTCATTGTTTGTTGGACTCTTAACTACTTGATTTCGCTGGATGCTCAGCGCATACTCAACGTAGGTCCCGGTCAAACCTATGCGAATCCAGCAGCCGCCGCAGCAGTAGCACTTCCGGGTGATCTGATCCGGATCCATCCGGCTACCTACCAGGGAAGTTTTTTTATCAACAATTTGAAAGGGACTGCAAATGCCTGGATACGCATAGAAGGGACACAACGCGATCAAGTCATTTTCCAGGGCGGAAGTGAATCCATGCATTTTACCGATGCCGAATACCTACACATTTCCAACATCACGGTTCGCGGTCAAACGGGAAATGGCATGAACATTGATGATGCCGGCACTTTTGAAAGTCCGACGAAGTTTATCATCATTGAACATTGCACCTTCCGTGATATGGCGGCCACCGGTAACAATGATTTGCTCAAGCTTTCTGGCTTGGATTCTTTCACCATACAACATTGCCATTTTGAAAACGGATCAGCCGGTGGAAGTGGTATTGATATGGTAGGCTGTCACGCGGGTATCATACGCAACAACCGTTTTATTCAGATGGGCAGCAACAGTATCCAGGCTAAAGGTGCGAGCAGCCAAATACAAATCCTGGCAAATTATTTTACCCAAGGTGGCCAACGAACCCTCAATTTGGGTGGAAGCACAGGAGCAGCATTTTTCAGGCCATCAGGAGCCAACTATGAAGCCAAGGACTTGCTTGCTGCGGCGAATGTCTTTGAAGGATCAACCGCTCCCGTTGCTTTTGTTGGGTGCCGTAATGTGGTCGTAACAAACAACACCATCATCCGCCCGGATCGTTGGATTTTGCGCATTCTCCAAGAAAGCAGCGATACCAGTTTTTACCAAAGTTGTGCGAACAATCGTTTTGTAAACAACATCGTCGTGGTCAACAACCAATTGTCCACCGATCTGAATATTGGACCCAACACCAGTCCGAGTACTTTTCAATTTGCCAACAACCTATGGTATCATTTGGATAATGCAGGTTGGAGAGGACCGCAGTTGCCGGCAACAGAAACTCAAGGCATCGTACAGCAGAATCCTCAATTTGTCAATTTCAATGGGGCAAATTACCACCTCTTAAACACTTCCCCCGCCATCGGCAAAGGGCGAAATGAACCGCTGGCATTGTTGGATTTTGATGGAAACGGTTTTCTCAATCCGCGCTCCATCGGTGCATTTGAAGGAGGAAAACTAACAAATGTTAGTGAAGATGAACAATCATGGATTGCTTTGTATCCAAATCCAGTATCAGCCCAATTGCATTTGCCGAAGTCCACCGCAAAGTTGCAATATACGATTGTCCGAATGGATGGATCCGTGATCAGGACCGGCACGTATCAACCAACTGATCAAGGAATGGATGTTTCCTTATTGCCATCGGGAGCTTACATCATCCAATGGTATCAAGATCATCAGTTTGCATACGGACGCTTTATAAAACAATAGCTCGGAAGCGTATGCTTAGAGAAGAGTGGATTGTTTAAAATCTTGTTTCTCTGGATAGTCGGTAGTATAATGTAGTCCCCGGCTTTCACGTCGCATGGATGCTGAACGCGTGACGAGGTAACCGATGGTGATGAGGTTGCGCAATTCACACAATGCAGCCGAAAGGGTTGTCGAATGATACAGGTCTTCCGTTTCTTCATAGAGCAAATGCAATCGATTGAGTGCACGTTCAAGACGGACGTTGCTGCGTACGATGCCCACGTAATAGGACATGATTTCTTTCAGTTCTTTGATGCTTTGTGTGATCAAAACCAATTCTTTAGGATGCGCAGTTCCGGTGGCATCCCATTCCGGAATTCCAGCTTTGATTTGTAAGGCATGGATCTTTTGTGCAACATCTTGAGCAATGCGGTATCCAAATACGGCTGCCTCCAACAAAGAATTGGATGCCAAACGGTTTGCGCCGTGCAATCCGGTATTTGTGGATTCGCCGCAAGCATATAAATAGTGGATGGAGCTTCTTCCAAAATCATCCACTTTGATACCACCGCACATGTAATGACAAGCTGGCACTACAGGAATCATTTGTTCCATGGGATCGATCCCAATACTCAAGCATTTATCATAAATATTGGGGAAATGTTTTTTGAATTCGGTAGGATCCAAATGTCTGCAATCGAGGCAAACGTAGTCCTCACCACGCATTTTCATTTCATTGTCGATCGCCCGCGCAACGATATCGCGCGGCGCCAAGGATCTTCGTTCATCATAATGCTGCATGAACTCTTGCCCATCTTGTGTTTTGAGGATGCCTCCAAAACCCCGCACAGCTTCCGAAATCAGGAACGCAGGATTTTCAGATGTGGGCCGGTACAATGCGGTGGGATGAAACTGTACGAATTCCATATTCTCCACATGACCCTTGGCACGATACATCATCGCAATTCCATCACCAGTAGCAACCAATGGGTTGGTTGTCGTTCGGTAAATTTGTCCGGTACCACCAGTAGCCAAGATCGTGATTTTAGCCAAGTGGGTTTCCACCTCAAGATTTTTCAGGTTGAGTAAATACGCTCCGTAACATTCAATGTCGGGCATGATGCGTGTGACGTTGTAACCCAAATGGTGTTGCGTGATGACATCGATGGCATAGTAATGTTCCAACAATTCGATGTTGTCGAAACGGCTGGTTTTTTCCAGCAATGCGCGTTCGATTTCTGCACCGGTTACGTCCTGAAAATGCAAGATTCTTTTCTCCGAATGGCCCCCTTCTCGTGCAAGATCATAATGCATAGCGTCGATTTTATCAAATCGCGCACCCCATTCAATGAGCTCCCGAACTCTTTGGGGCCCCTCTTCGACCACCATCCGAACGATGGATTCGTTGCACAACTCGTCTCCGGCATCCAACGTGTCGAGCACGTGTTTTTCAAAATCATCCTGATTGCGATCCCACACTGCGGCGATGCCACCCTGAGCATACTTGGTGTTGCATTCTGCTTTGTTGGTTTTGCTAACAACGCGGATTTTAACCTCAGGTCTTGCCTGTGCAAGTTGGATGGCAGTGGATAATCCGGCAATCCCGGTTCCAATTATGAGTACATCGGTTTGATAAATCATCGTATGGTGAATGGTGCAAATTTAATGAATCTGCCATTGCAAAGTTGATCAGAAAAATTCTGTATTTCACAGGCCAATTCATTGCAATTTCGATGAGTCATTTTTGAAAGCGCTTATGGCCAAGAAGAACCAAAGGTTAAACGATACCCAAGTGCATGCACAACCATCAAACAAGGAATGATTGTTGGTCAAACGCTTGCCAATGCTTGTTGCAAATCATGTATAATGTCAGCATGATGTTCCACTCCGATGGACAAGCGGATCATTTTTTCAGTGATGCCGAGTTTTGATTTCTCTTCAGGAGCTACGTCCGCATGGGTCATGGTAGCAGGATGTTCTGCAAGGCTTTCGGTACTTCCTAAACTAACGGCCAGTTTGATCAAGCGCAAAGCATTGAGAAAGCGAAAAGCTTCATTTTCCGAACCTTTCACATCAAAAGAAATCATTGCACCATTGCTCAGGCACTGTTTGGTTTTGATGGCGTAGGCTTTGGTTTGTGCCGGGGTGATATTCCCGAGGTAGTAAACCTTTTCCACTTTGGGGTGATGATTGAGAAATTCCGCAACTTTTTCTGCATTGGCAGCTTGAATATCCATGCGCGCTTTCAGGGTTTCCAAACTTCTGAGCAAAAGCCATCCCGTCCAAGGTCCCGCCATGTTACCCAGAAAAGTGCGAAGTACTTTTACGCGGGAAATGAGCGCAGCCGATCCCAGGCAAGCACCCGCGATGACATCGCTATGACCGCCAATGTATTTGGTTGCAGAATACAACACGAGGTCTGCTCCATGTTTCAAGGGATGCTGCCAGAGTGGCCCCATGTAAGTATTATCCACCGCAAGATATACCGCTCGTTCAGGCGTTGAAAAATGCTGTGCAATTTTTTTACTGCATTCAATGTCGATCAGCGCGTTGGTAGGATTTGCCGGCGTTTCAACATATACCAGGGCCAACTTGTGAGCAAGTCCCGTGGACTCTACCAATCGAATCGCTTCTTCTTCGCATTGGCCCACTGAAAAACTTACCACGTGAATTCCGTATTGGGTCAATATTTTACGAATGAAATGTTCCGTTCCACCGTAGACCGGTGTACTGAACAACAACAAATCGCCGGGTTTTAAAAATTCAAGCAACACGGTAGTGATGGCCGACATACCGCTTTCAAATACCGCACAATCTTCGGCTTCGTCCCACAAGCATAGCCTGTTTTCAAGAATTTCCAAATCCGGATTATTGATCCGGCTATAGATCAAGCCCAGTTGCTCGCCTTCCGTCTTTTCGCGTAAACCATAAGCCACTTCAAAAAAAGCTTTTCCTTCTTCTGCATTTTTAAAGACAAACGTGGACGTTTGGAAAATGGGGCATTTGATGGCGCCTTCTGACCATTCTGGTTTATACCCATAGGACATCATCAGACTCTCTGGTTTCATTTTATGTTCCATTGCGAGGTGATTTTTGTAAATAATAGGAATTGCTGATTGCCAAAGGTAAATTTTTTAGCAAACCATTTGCATGATCTTGGTCAGTGCCATTCGTGAACATGGATGCATGCATTCAAAATCATCATTTTGCAATGATTCCTTTTGTGGACGGGCGAAATCATGAAATCAAATTTCACGAAATAGTCAATCGATCAAACAAAAAATTTTCAACATGCACAGGACCCATGTTGTGGATTGTTCCTTTTCATCAACCTTTCCCTTGAATTTGCATCTTGTGGTTTCTCCTATAGAGGCTCTCCCGGATATGGGATACCTTTTACCGCAACAGATTGAAGTGCATTATCTTTGCCTAATGATCAAGAACTTGGTGTTTGATTTTGGAAATGTATTGTTTGACATCGACGAAAGCATTACGGAAAAGTGGTTGACCGAGCAACTGGATCCGGAAAAATCCAAGGACCTCATGGAGCAAGTTTTGTATCCATTTGAAAGAGGTGAAATTTCAGAAGAAGCATTCTTCAATCGGTTACAGCGCAGGTCGAAAAAAGTATTGGAGGGAAGTTTTTATTACAAAGCTTGGAATGCCATGTTGCTGGGTATGCCGGCACACCGCTTTCACTTTTTGAAGCAAATGCGTCAGTCACATCGCGTTTACTTATTGAGCAACAACAACATCACGCACTACAGGGCTTTGAAAAAAATCATTGCCGAACAAACATCATTTATTGCATTTGAAAAAGAATGTTTTGACAAAACGTATTATTCTTTTGAAATGGGTTTGCGCAAACCGGAAAAGGAGTGTTATGAATTTGTGTTGATCGATGCAGGAATTTCAGCGAAAGAAACTTTATTCATCGATGATAAACTTGAAAATATTCAATCTGCAGCGGCTATGGGTATTCATGTACATCATCACGACCCCTCCCAAGACATTGTCGAAATAATGCCCATGCTTTTGCAATCAACCAATTGATGTATCAGAGCACCCAACAACTCATTCTCAAGCTGAGACACTATTGTGCCTATCAGGAACGCGCGCATCAAGAAGTGGAGCAAAAATTGCACAAGCTGGGGGCCACCGAAGAACAATCGGGAGAGGTAATGGTGCACTTAATCCAAGAAGGATTCCTCAATGAAGAACGCTTTGCAAAAGCATATGTCCGCGGCAAATTTAGGATGCAATCATGGGGCAGACATAAAATCAAGGCAGGACTCAAATCGAAAAATGTATCTTCCCCTTTGATCGACCTGGCAATGAAGGAAATCCAGGAAGAAGAATACCACCATATGATCCTGAATTTGCTTCAGAAATACCAATCACAAGCTTACGGACTTCAAACGGCCATCCAAAAATTGTGTTCCAAAGGATTCGAATATGATCTTGTTCGGGAATTGGCTGAAACCATGGACGTGTAAATGAGATTTCGAAGGGTAGTTCCATGTTGATGTGGTCCTTCCATGCACAGCGTAAATCGCGGACTGTTGGATGAATATGGAATTTGTATCGTTTTCCCTCAAACTTGAAACAAACGTAAACCGCTCATATCGCTGCGCGGATTTTAATCCTGTGGGTAAATGGGATGCTTACTCTTCTTCAGCTTGCTCGCGACGGTTGGCTGTGTCGTTGCGCTCGTAGGCCTTCAGAATTTCTTTAACCAGACGGTGTCTGACAACATCATCCCGGTTTAGGTAAACCGATGTGATGCCGTAGATGTTTTGAAGCAGACGCGTGGCCTGTTTCAGTCCGGACACTTGTTTGTATGGAAGATCGATCTGCGACAAATCGCCGGTGATGATGCATTTGGCAGAAGGCCCCAACCTGGTTAAAAACATTTTAATTTGCAGAGGTGTACAATTTTGCGCCTCATCAAGGATGATGAAGGCATGATCAAGGGTACGACCCCGCATAAATGCAAGTGGTGCAATTTCAATCACGCGGGTTTCCATGAATTGGGCGAGTCGCTCGGCGGGAATCATGTCATCCAATGCATCATACAAAGGTCTCAGGTAGGGATCAATTTTTTCTTTGAGGTCACCTGGTAAAAAGCCTAAGCTTTCGCCTGCTTCTACCGCCGGACGTGTCAAAATGATTTTTTTCACTTCCCGGTTTTTCAAAGCGCGTACGGCCAATGCCACAGCGGTATAAGTTTTTCCGGTTCCAGCGGGACCAATGGCAAATACGACATCGTTTGTTGCACTGGCTTCTACCATGACCTGTTGATTTTGGGTCTTTGCAAAAATGACCCGGCCGTCGCGTCCATGTACCAGCACCATTCGGTTTTCCGATGGATTTGCTTTTTGTTGAAATGGATTTTCGCCTTGTAACAAATCTTCCACGGTTTGCATACTGAGCTCCTTTCGCTCGCGCAAAAGTTTTACCATGGTTTCCATTTTTTCTTTCACCGCCTGGGTGTCTTTTTTCTTTCCACTGATTTTTACCAACGAACCTCGCGAGGTAATGGTGGTGTCTGGGTAAGATTTTCGGACGAGGTTGAGTTTGTTGTTGTTTTCACCAAACAATGCTACCGGGTCAACATTCTCAACGGTAAGGATGATTTCGCTCTGTGACAATAAAGTGAGTTTATTGGTTATAAGATTTATTTACAAATATATGTTTTTTACCCGATCGTGTACGATTTTTACCATCTGTTAAACTTTTCATCATCGAGTCTTTACCAAATCAGGAAAAAATGATCACGCGCGTTGTAAAAATGAAATTCCGTAAGGATGGAGTACCACATTTTCTGATCCTTTTCAGTTCCGTCCGGTTACTCATCCTCCAACAACGGGGATGCCGGAGTTTGGAATTGCAACAAGATGTGGACGATTCTCAAGTCTTGTTCACCATTAGTCGCTGGGATGACCTCCAATGCCTGGAAGCGTACCGTGCTTCAGAGTTGTTCGCAGGAACCTGGAAAAAAACGAAAGCCCTTTTTGAAGCGCCTGCCTCAGCTTGGAGCCTTGAAGCGTTCACCGATTTTTCAGAATAAGTACTTCCTGGAGCCAGAAAAACCTTAGCAAAGCTCCATTTTACTACACTAATGAAATTCTAAGAAATTTATTTTGGCGTCTTATATAATTAATAATGAAGGATTTAAACATTTAATTAATTAATTATATAAAAAAAATTGACAGAAAATTTTGGAATATCCGAAATTAATTAAGGTATATTTGTCTTAAATAATTTAAGACAAAAACATCTTAAAACAATAACATCTTTTAAGCCTAAACACATTTGCTATGGAAACAAACATTCAAAATGGAAACTCCAATGGAACCACACGGTCGAAAAGCATGAATTACATCATGAACACCAAAAACTGGAGGGGTCCGTTGATCTTTATTTTCATCATCAGCGTATTGGGCGTGGGCATGATTGCCTTTCAAACATACGTGGAGGCGCCACCCATGTCGGGATTTCAAAATGAACAAGGCCAGGTCGTGATCGACCAAAAAATGATCGAGCGGGGTCAGGAGGTGTTTCACCAAAAAGCGCTTATGGAGTATGGTTCTTTTTTTGGAGATGGGGCCCAGAGAGGTCCTGATTTTACGGCAGAAGCGCTGCATTACACCAGTTTGTATATGAATGAATATTACCTCGCTGAATACCAATCTACCCATGGCCAAAAAGCCAGTGCGTTGGAAGCCAAACAAATTCAGGAAAAGGTAAAAGCCGAATTGAAAACCAACCGCTACGACCCCAACACCAAGCTTGTTACCCTCACCGCCGCGCAGACTTTCGCACTCAAAGGTGTGCAACAACATTATTATGACTTTTACGTGACCAAAAATGATGGCCAAGGTTTTCCTCCAAAGAATTTTTTAGTCGATAAAACCAAAATCGAAGAATTGGCTGCCTTCTTTTTCTGGGGAGCCTGGGTGTGTGTTGCCGAAAGACCAGGCAAGAATTTTAGTTATACCCACAATTGGCCTTATGATCCAGGTGCAGGCAATACTCCCACTTCTCCGGTGATTCTATGGAGCGTACTCGGCATGCTGGCATTTGTGCTCATGTGCGGAATTGTATTGTATTTCATCGGTCAGTACAATCAACTGCCCAATAAGTTTTTCTCACCACCAAAGCGCGATTTGTTCACCATTGCCCGTGTGGCCAATTTCAAACCAACCCCCACACAACGGGCGACTTATAAATTTTTTGCAGTCGCCATTTTATTGTTCTTCGTCCAAGTGCTTAGCGGCTTTGTCACATTAAACGATTTCATCAACTGGCTATCCTACCTGGGCATCCACATCACGGATTCTGTGCCCGTCAACGTGCCCAGAACTTGGCACATCATGTTAGCGCTTTATTGGATATCTACCTGTTGGATTGCATCCTCGATATTCATTCTTCCCATCTTGGCAAAAAAGGAAGTACCCGGTCAACTGAAATGGGTGAACACCCTCTTTGTTTTGCTCTTTATCCTGGTGGCTGGTTCTTTGCTCGGGATGACTTTAGGACCTTTGGGATTGATGGGTTCGTTGTGGTATTGGTTGGGCCACCAAGGTTGGGAATTTGTTGATTTTGGAAAGGCTTACCAGATTCTATTGATGGGCATTTTTGCACTTTGGATCGTGGTAGTGTATCGTGGCCTTCGCCCTGCTTTCGTGAAAGGAGAAGCTTGGTCATTACCCAAGTGGATCATGTATTCTGTAATCGGAATTCCCCTTTTGTTCCTCTCAGGTTTCGTGGCCAAGCCTGAAACAAACTTCGTGATTGCCGATTTTTGGAGATGGATGGTGATCCATATGTGGGTGGAAGCCTTTTTTGAAGTGTTTATCACCGTGATTGTGAGCTACCTCATGGTGCTCATGGGCTTGGTGAGCCGAAATGCAGCCATACGCGTGGTCTATTTTGCGACCATTTTGTTCCTCGGCACTGGACTGCTGGGCATCTCGCACAATTTTTACTGGAATGCAAAACCCGTTGCCACCATGGCCCTGGGATCTGTCTTCTCCACTTTGCAATTCGTACCCTTAATCCTTTTGACCGTCGAAGCTTGGCGATTCAAAAACATGCCCCGTATAGCGATCGGCGACGTAGCCCACAACCAATTGCAGCATTTCGGATTTCCGGAAGTATTCAAATTCCTCGTAGCCGTCAATTTCTGGAATTTTTTTGGAGCCGGTGTAATGGGCATCATCATCAATCTACCCATCATGAACTACTTTGAACATGGAACTTACTTGACCATCAACCATGCGCATGCCGCCCTGATGGGCGTTTACGGAAACATCTCCCTGGCAGCTTTGCTCTTTGCCTCAAGACTCACGGTGAAGAGCAGCCACTGGAATGAAAAGACCGTACATTTCTCTTTTTGGAGTATCAACGCAGGACTGATGCTCATGGTCATACTCGACCTTTTCCCCGCAGGTTCCCTGCAATTTAAAGCAGTTGTGGAACAAGGCCTTTGGTACGGCCGCTCGGCAGCATTTGTTGAAGATGGAGTTTTCCAATCGCTGACCTGGTTGAGGGGGATTGGAGCGATCGTCTTCCTCTGTGGGGGCGTAGCGCCGCTGACTTGGTTCATCGTTTCGCGAATCACTGCTTTAAAAACCAACAGCAATAGCATTGAAGAAATGGATGAAATCATCCGGCAAGACTTGTCCGTAAAAGATCAGGTTCCAGAACAAATCGTGGAATATGTCGAGTAATTTTAATTCATGGTCATTGAGCAGGTCAAAGGATCCTGCCGCAATGGTGATTACACCTTTCTGCAAAGAGGTAGATCTATCATAATCAAAGACCTTTAAATCTTGGATTCAATCGTTTCAAATCGTCTCATTCATTCATCCTTACAATGGATGACCAAGCTTTGTCTTTCGGCGGCCGCCCAATGCTGGTGGCCCCGAAAGACCAAAGGCATGTATGAATGAGGAATGAGAATCCATTTTTTCCCTGCTCATGTATTTGGGTTGATTGTACCCTCCGATTTCTTCCTTGAAAATCAATTATAGAGAATTGTGGACCAATTGGTCGGTTGATTAAATTTCCATTATATTTGACATTCAATCAGCCCAATAATATCATGCGGACCTTGTCCAAAGCTACCATCTATTGCCTCAGGGCATTGATATACGTTGCCTCCAAGAAAGAAAGCAGCAAATACATCAACATCGGTGAAATTTCCGATGAATTGGATATTTCTTTTCACTTCCTTACCAAGACTTTTCAGATCCTGACACAAAACGGATTGCTTGAATCCCACCGTGGTCCACACGGCGGGGTATTGTTGAAAAAGCCGATCGACCAAATATTTCTAGTGGACATTGTTTATCTGCTCGAGGGAGAAGATTTTTTTGACAAATGCCTCCTGGGCTTGCCTGGCTGCGGTTCGCATGAACCTTGTCCGGTGCACAATTTCTGGAAAAACGTGAAAGGCTCGCTGCGAAAAGAATTTGAAGAAACTTCACTGGCAGACCTCGCTGATGCCATCCAACACAAAAAAATGCGCATCTGATTTTTTTAGGCCCTCTCCTTTAGCGCCTTGCATTAGCAGGAAGCATTCCCTCCTTCCGCAACCTTGTTTTGATCATAGCATAGGCTTTCCAATGATCCTTCGCTCCATCATTTACTGAAGGAAGGGACAGACCATCCAGGACTATTTAGTCCTCTAAGTAATATTAAAAAAATATTTTATATATTATTCAGACAAATTAGTCTTTATTATGTACATTTGGGTCATGATTCGACTTCGGATTGCTTCTGGAGTTCGATCGTCCAACCCAGGATTTAATTTTTTCTGATCATTCCACTACAAGGCAATGAACCAATTTGTCATCAAACGCAACGGAGACACACTTCCTTTTCAGGCATATAAAATTGAAGAAGCCATCACCAAAGCTTTTTGCGGACAGGGCGTGGAAACAGATCACGCATTAATCGAACGGGTATTGCATGCCACAGCAAGCAAGGTCACCTGGGCGGTGGAAGAAATTCAAGACCTGATCGAAAAAAACTTATACGAAGCCCAATGTTTCGAAGTGATGCGCGCGTTTATGTTGCACCGGCATACACGAAAATTGCAGCGCGAGCATGTGCAAGGTTTGAATGACGACACCACTTATGTTGACTGTTCGCAAACCATTGAGGAATACGTCTTCCAAAAAGATTGGCGCATCAATGCCAATGCCAACACTTCGTATTCGAGCGCAGGCCTCATCAACAACGTGGCAGGTAAAGTGATAGCCAACTACTGGTTGGATAAAGTGTACTCAAAAGAAGAAGGATACGCACATCGAAACGGCGACTACCACATCCACGACCTGGATTGTCTGACTGGTTATTGTGCTGGTTGGAGTTTACGCGTTCTGCTCAATGAAGGGTTCAACGGCATCCGGGGACGTGTGGAAAGCAGACCGCCCTCGCATTTACGGGAAGCTTTGGGGCAGATGGCCAATTTCCTGGGCATCCTCCAAAGTGAATGGGCGGGTGCACAAGCGTTCAGTTCGTTTGACACGTACCTGGCGCCCTACGTTTTCAAAGACGAATTGGATTTTCACGAAGTGCTGAAAGCTGTTCGCAGTTTTGTGTACAATCTCAATGTGCCGGCTCGCTGGGGGCAGTCTCCGTTCACCAACATCACACTGGATTGGAATATCCCTGCGGATTTACAGGATCAGTTTCCGGCGCGAAACGACCGCCATTTGTTTGAGGGTTTAACAAACGAACGTTTGTTAGTTTTAGCAAAAAAGCGCGGCGTAGACCGTCTCACCGATTTGTGTTATCGACATTTCCAGCCGGAAATGAACCTGATCAACAAAGCCTACTTCACCGTGATGACCGAAGGTGATTCCAACGGACAACCTTTCACCTTTCCGATACCGACCGTGAACATCACGGAAGATTTTGACTGGTACGGCGAAAACACCGATGTGTTGTTTGAGAACACGGCGAAGATTGGTTCGCCATATTTTCAGAATTTCATTGGAAGTCAATACATGCTGGATGAAGAGGGTAGCAAGGTGGAGAACCCTTATGCGTATAAGCCCAATGCAATTCGCAGCATGTGTTGTCGCTTGCAATTGGATTTGCGCGAGTTGTTAAAACGTGGAAACGGTTTGTTTGGCAGTGCTGAGATGACCGGCAGCATTGGAGTGGTGACCATCAACATGGCTCGCTTGGGTTACTTGTATGCGCATCAATATGATTTGTTGATCCAACGATTGGATCATTTGCTGGAGCTTGCAAAGAATAGTTTGGAAAAAAAGCGGGCCTTCATTCAGTTGCTCTATGATCGCGGGTTGTTTCCGTATACAAGGCGTTACCTGCCGCATTTACGAAATCATTTTTCAACGATCGGAGTAAATGGTATGCACGAAATGGTGCGCAATTTTACTGCAGACCGGTGGTCTATTGCCGAACCGCAAGGACGCGAATTGGCTTTGCAAATTCTAGATCACCTGCGGAGTCGAATTCGGCAATTTCAAGAAGAGACTGGAAATCTTTACAATCTGGAAGCAACGCCGGCAGAAGGCACCACTTATCGGTTTGCAAAGGAAGACAAAAAGCGATTTCCGGAAATTTTGCAGGCGGGATTTGATGACCACATATACTACACCAACAGCTCACAACTTCCGGTGCATCATACCGAAGATCCTTTTGAAGCATTGATGTTGCAAGACGAATTGCAATGCAAGTATACGGGGGGTACAGTATTTCACCTGTACATGCGCGAGAAAATCAGTTCGCCGGAAGCCTGCAGGAATCTGGTCCGCAAAGTCATTTCCAATTTTCGTTTGCCTTACATCACGGTGACGCCGGTGTTTAGCATATGTCGGGTGCACGGATACCTGAGTGGCGAACACGCATATTGTCCGAAATGTGACGCGGCCATTTTAAATGAAATTTCAAGCGGTTTAAATAATAAATGACGATGGAAATCACTAAAACAAAAGAACAATTGTTGTTGATGAATGAAGAGAAACGAACCAAATGTTTGGTATTCACGCGCGTGATGGGGTATCACCGCCCTGTGGAGAGTTTCAACATCGGAAAGAAAGGCGAACATCAGGAACGCAAGCCATTTATCGAAAGATCGTGTGACTAAGGCAATTTACCATATCACTCCTTTCAGCATGCTTGATTATCCGGGCAAGTTGAGTTGCATTTTTTGGTTTGCCGGCTGCAACATGCGATGCCAGTATTGTTACAATCCAGAAATTGTGCGGGGCAAAGGCAACCTAAGCATGGACGATGCTTTATCTTTTTTGGATCAGCGCAAGGGCTTGTTGGATGCAGTGGTGCTGAGTGGCGGCGAATGCACGATGCATAAAAGGGTAGCATATTTGTTGGAAGAAATTCGGTCAAGACAATTTTTGATCAAGATTGATACCAATGGTTCCGAACCTCGGGTTTTGGAACAATTTATCAGCGAAGGATGGGTAGACTATGTGGCTTTGGATTTCAAGGCAATGAAGAAAAACTTTTATCACATCACACGTTCAGACCTATTTCACAAATTTGAAAAGTCCTTAGACATGTTGATCCGTTTCGGCATTCCGTTTGAAGTACGTACGACCGTACATTCCCGCTTGATTGCCAAAGAAGATTTGGTTGAAATGTCCAAATTCCTGAAAGAGCATGGCTATCGTGGGATATATTATTTGCAGGCCTTTTTCAACGACTGCAACACCATAGAAAATCTGCCAAACGATTCCCAAAGCATTGCAGACGACATCCAGGAGCATTGCTACGTACCGGTAGCCTTAAGGAATGAGTAGCAAACTTCATTTCTTTCTAATGTTCACAAAATATTTAAATGTTCCAACGGCTATTCTTCTTGAGCATACGGAAATCAACTTTGGGTAAAATTCTCAAATGTCGCGTAGTAGAAAGCTGCCTGAAATCCAATCGATTTTGGATGGAGTGTTGACAGGCCGTGGAATATATTCAAGGCCCATAAGGTCTTCAATCCCAAATAGAGCAAACCGAACGCTTTGATTGGACTGCCCGGTTTTGATATCAGGCTAAGCGATGATTTAGTGCATAAACCGAAGTGAGCGTCCTATTTTCCAGTAGGCTGGGCAGGTTTATTATATAATATTATTCTAAATGATGGTCATGGTACATGCTAGTTCGCTATCACCCATCATAAATCATTAGTGGCGTAAAATGATTATTTCAAATGCGATTCAGCAGTTGGCTTCTTTGTTTTAAAACCATGCTTTCTTGCGGGAAGTATTATTTTTGCGCAATAGGGACTTGATTTTATTCATACAGACTCAGTCAAAATATTTTTATGAAGGTACCGGTAATTGCTGCTCAACAATGAATGATAAAGCTCAAACCAATGTTGATGAGGGCCAATCGAGCGTACTCGGTGTTATTCAGCCAAACCAAATGCAACCCAGCATGCTAACAGAATCCATCGAACAAAATCAGATATCAGATACAATGGAAGTACATCAGCATCCACATCATGGACATGAAAAAAAGGACTGGAAATCATATCTATGGGAATTTCTTATGCTATTCCTCGCAGTATTCTGTGGTTTTTTAGCAGAGTACCAACTAGAACATAAAATTGAAAGGGACAGAGCAAAGGAACTGGCAAAGCATTTTTATGATGAATTGGAAAATGATTCGATTACAGCCCAATTGAAAGTTAAGAACAGATTGAAACAAGAAAAAGCGCTAAAAGATTTGGTTGTTTACTTTAGAGACAGCTCACTTACCCAGGTGTCTAAGAAATTTGCCTTGGATTTTGAATATGGTGTCAGCTTCCGATCACCTTCTCAATTTGAACCTAGAACCATTGTTTTAGAGCAATTGAAAAATTCAGGTTCGCTACGTTACTTTAAAAATGATAAATTGCAAAAATTGGTTGGCGACATAACGGTGATAATTCGCAATATTTACGATCGGCAAGTACTTGAAACGGAAACAAGGCTTGATTATTTGAATCCTATCATCATGAAGCATTACGATTATGCATTCGATGCCCGCATGAAAGAAATGGGACAAAATGTGTTTGAAGGGGTAAATCACTATGAGAATAGCAATGAGACGATACCTTATCATATAAATGGTTTAGAAAACTTAGATCGTCAAGCGATCATAAATGTGTTGAATTTATACCATGGAAATGTAGTTGGCTCGACGCGTGAAAATTTTATAAATAAGTACATTGAAATAAATGCAGAGTTGCTTCAGTTATTGAGGCAAGAATACAAGATAACCGGTTCATAAATTCAAGAACATCGTCTCTATGGGCCCTTGATGGAATGGAAATAAATGCATTTTTTTAATTTGTTGGGTTCAAGTGATTGTGGTTAATAAAAAAGATGGAAAGCGAATTCATGTCGCTTATTAGGCCTTGAGATGCATATTTTAATCCCAATGCATGTACGAAAGGATTCAATGAAGCCAAATGAAAAAGGATTCCCAAAAAATTGGCAGGCGACTCTATCAAGTCCACTCCGATTTGATTGAGGAATTTGTTGAAATAATGTGATGGTTAATTCATTGATTCATCCTTTTTTATACCTTTGAATTAAATTTTTTGAGTTATTTAGTGCACTTTTGTTGACCTAAAATTTCTTGGCAGAAATGCTTCAAGTGAATGGACAGATGCCAGCAGAATGCTTACAAATGGAATTTGAACAAACAGAGTACAATCACTATTCAAGAAAGAAGCCATGAGCAATCAAAGTGAACAGAATTTGATGTTAAGGATAATGTCCATTGGTTTTTCATTCAATTTTTTACTTGGGTTAGTGGGTTCCTTTTTTTCTCCGGATAGCTATCCACAAATGATCTGTTGGCAAGCCGGCGATTCGATGGCTATAATGGCTTGTATTTTGGCTTCAAGGCAAGTCGGAGTAAGAGGACAAAACATCGCTGCGGGAGGATTTACATTGCTTGGTATTGCATATGGTGTATCTTTTGCATCGAGTTCCATCCAATCGGTAAATGAGGAAAAAATGGCTACCATCATATTGCCATTGGTTCCTGCCCTTTTTCTGGTGAGCTTCTGCAAATTTTTTCCAGCTTGGCTAAGATATGGGTCTTTACTCATATACGTCCCGTTTTTCTTTATGTATTTTAATATTATACAAGGAACGTATAGCCCGGATAATTTATCGAATATGTTGGCTTATACTGGCATACAAATTCTAGGTGTTTTCTGGAGTGTGTTCATTTATAAGGAGTATCAAAAGCCACAGCCACAATAGAAATAGGCATTTTAGGTGAAATTGATCGGATTGAAATCAGTAATTAAGACGATTGAATACAGTATTCAATCGTAAAATTCATTGGAATGCACACTTCAATTTCCAAGTGCGGCTTAGTCAAATAATTTTATGGGTATTGACTTTCTGATGCAATTAATTTTGCACAGCTTAGCCATGATTGTTTATTTTTGTGGGGCTAAGGTTATTGCTGTGATCATTAAGGCAATGAAGGCTTTGCATAGTGTATATTAATTTAGACCATTTAAAATTTAGCTTGACGGATATAATTTCTGGTGTCAACACCTCATTAATTCTCCTAGCAGTTATTGATTGGAATCAAATAACTGATAAACTCTAATTGGTAGTGACCTATATGGATACTTAAATTATGGCCAATAAGACTTCGCAGCATATTTTAAGCACTTCAGCTAACCTTTTAGGATTTTGCTTGTTTGTTATCACCTCCATTCATTTAAGCGATAAAGCCGAGATGAGTTTGATAGATGAATTAACTTCGGTGATTGCATTGTTACTCACCATTTCATCAATGCTTTCCTTCATTTCCATCCGGACGGAAAATATTCAAAAGGAAGAACGTTTGGAACGTTTCGCGGACTATTTATTCAGTCTGGCCTTGGGGGGAATTTTTATCATTGTACTTTTTATCCTTGCGAACTTTCTGAACAATTGATGAATGCGTTGTCTAAATAGGGCAAACTTGATTTTGTCATCATTGCATATACCGATTCCAATTCATCAGTTGTCGCGGTTTGGTTATCGAATTTATATGAGATGCATGCATTTATGGGCATTCTAAGCGATTTGCAGACAAACGTGCTTTAAAAATGATTTTGAAGGATGGCAGATGTAATATGAATTCATTTTGTAGATGTATGGAATTGTTATAATTTTGATAGTTTTTGTATTTGAACACAACGTATGTGGAATGGGTCGTGTCCAATGATGACAAAGTCTTTAAACAAGATGGATACAATCACAAATTACGTTTTGAAAATTTAATATACCAAATATGAAAAGGCAATTTTCAGAAGAATCCGAAAAGATCCGATTTGAAACCTTTATCGATGCAATACTTGCAGTCATCATGACCATATTGGTGCTTGAATTTAAAGCACCCGAAGAGCAATTCCCATCAGATAGTCACATTAAGTCATATCTGTTGCATTTGCTCCCATCTGTTTTTAGCTATATCATCTCATTTTCAGTCATCATTGTGTTATGGTTGGACCATCACAACCTTTTTCGGCATCTGAAGAGAATTGATATCAACATTGTTTTTTTAAATTTTCTCTTTATATTATTCCTATCTGCTACACCTTTTACCACCGCACTGGCTGGGAGGAATTTTGAAAGTCCTTATGCCATATCCATCATGACAGTTAATTATATACTCATGAACTTGTCTTTCACTTCCATTTGGATCTATGTAGTGAGGAAAAAGTTACTGGATGATTCGATACTTCAGCAGCTTTCAACGAGATTTGAAAACAGCATCATATTGGCTGGCATTGTGTTGCAAGTCGCAATCATACCTTTAGCATATATTAGTACGTATATTTCCTTTGCGTTATTTTCAGTGGTGCTTATACTTCATATTATTCGGTTGTGTCGACATTAAGGAGCCTTGAAAGGTAGATTTAAAAGTGGGGTACGCTTAGCCTATAGTTTCGAAGGCATTCAATTCGGGGCTATTGGGCAGCCATCCCGATTTTGCTCATCATGATTCAAAGCCTCGAATTATGCTATGCCTTTCCTTTTAATTTTTATCAGCTCCAACGAATCAATATCAATTTAATGAATTTTCCTAATTCTTAAGCCACCAACTTTTGGAAAGTACAAGGAGCCATTCAGGAGTATCCAGTCCGGTGGGATACCCGCAGTGACTTTTTTTGGGTATTGTGGGAATTGGATGCGTATTGCTATATTTGAATATCGGATTGGATATTATAATTAGAGAGGTTATGGAATACGATCAAGTAAAATATCAAATTCAAGACTGGAAGAATGCAAGAAGTTTGTATTGGATCCTCAATCCATTTATGGCCATCAAGGAGTTGGTCTTTGGGCAAAGGGTTCCAAAAATCATTCTTATAGAAAGACATTTCAACAAAAGCTTACGAGAGCGAACCAAAATTCCTTGCCCTCATTGTGAAACTTTGCATTCAGGGCTCAAGTGGTCGCTGAACAATAATGCAAGCAAGAACTGGTTTGGACTGTTTTGTGACCATTGCGGCCGAACGATTCCATGTTTGACCAATTTGACCAGTTATCTTTTTTTGGTATTAACTTTTCCCGTTTGGGTTTGGTTTAAAGATCAATGGAAAGCTAAATGGTTGCAACAACAACCGGCTCGATATGAAAATCTCGATTTACAAACCATTCATAATCCATATGCAGGCATAGGTTGGGTCATGGAAGGATTGGAGTGGGGATTTTTTATGTTTTTATTAATGTCGATGTTCCATCGCATGATTGACCGACCCACACTTCAATTGCGGCAAATTGCTGTTGATGTGGTAGTGTGGATAGTTGCCGGATTGTTGTTTGGCTTGTACATGAAGCGTCAGTATGATAAAGGTGACAATGAAACGTAGAGAATTTAAATGTCTTAGAAAGCCAACAGGATTTATTGAAAAATTGCCTTGAGCAGCTAAATCGGTAAAGCAATCGTAACGGGATACTGTATAAAATTTAAAACACTGGATGATATCCATATGGAATCATTGGAATCGGCCATTCGGGATGGGTTTAAGAGCACTCATTGATCATCATTCAATGTGGTTCGAATTTCGAAGTGGGCATTGGTTTAATGGTATAGCTACCTCCTAATGTTTGGAACTCGGAGCAATTGCAAAAATATCCAGTTCAAGATCTTGCTTATTTTTGCACCATGCAAGCATTCACAGAAATATGAACCTCAAGGCAACATTGATAATTACCCTATTCTGTTTTGTAGAGTCATTGAGTGCTCAGCTTTTTTCGGACAATTACTACCATTACATGCCGCAAGAAAGCAAATCCAATGATCAATGGATGATATTGTTGCCGGGATCCAGCGGTTTGACGATTTTTGACGACAAGCACTTCTATCATAGGAAAGCGGAAGCGATGAAAAATTTGGGTTTCACAGTGATACTTCTGGACTATAAAGCTTTGTATAAATCAATTAACAATGAATCCAAGCCTAAAGGCTCTGCTGGTGATAAAATTGCTTGGACTGTGAAACAAGCCATTTCAATTGCGCTCCATAGTAAGCATATAAAGCCAATGCAAAAAGGACATTTGCTGGGATGGAGTTTGGCGGGAGAAGGCATTATCAATCTTTTGAAAGATACTTCATTCATTACATTTTCCAACATTCAATCCGCAGCGCTTTTCTATCCTTCAAATGAGGGCAAGCAATCCATCACCACATCAATTCCCTTGCTCATTCAGATTGGTGAAGCTGATAATGTAGTGGATGCTAAGGACTTGAAAGATCAAATCGCCGACCAGGATAAGGTCCAGCTCATCTTTTATCCACAATGTGCACATGGTTTCGATATTGAATCACTTTCAAGAGGAAAAAAACTCCGCTTTCCTCCAATTTTTGGAAAGCAATACCTCTTTCAATACAATGAAGAATCTGCCAATCGCGCATATAGTGAATTGATGCGATTTTTGATTCCATGATTTGGATGTTTGTTTGGAAAGATGGGTTTCCATTTTCATCCTTTTTTATCTTGCTTCCCTATTTTCGGCAAGCTGATGTATATTTAGTCGATGAACATTGATTCTAAATTTATTCTGCAAGATGCTCTATGGTTTAGGCTTAAAGGGTTTTTCTGCCAACCCTTGCCCATTCGTCTCCATAGCTGCCTGGTAAATTTTGTGCTGTTCAGCGCGACGATATTTGTAGGATGCGGCGAACAAGCAATTTCCAAAGCTGCTGAACATCTTCTGACAAAGGAAAATACAGGAATGTCTATAGTGGATACGGTTGGGGTACTGGGTAATAATCTCATGAGCATCTACGAAGATAGAAAAGGAACCTTTTGGTTTGGAAGCTGGGAGGATGGCTTATATGCCTATGATGGCCAAACCATTCGGCACTTTACTACGCTTTCGGGATTGCCGCATCCACGCGTTGAAGATGTGCAAGAGGATTCTTTGGGCACGCTTTTCATAAATACCATCGCAGGGGTATGGCGTTTTGATGGAAACCATTTCACTGCGGTGAATGCCAATGAAAGCGAAGTTTGGAATTTGCAGAATGGAGATTTATGGTTTAAATCATTGAACTTTGATGGCAGTGTATACCGATACGATGGCAGTGCATTGACACGCTTGCATTTACCCAAGTGCCCCTTGGACGATAAATGGACTTTAAGGGAGCGCGGGCATCCAAGTCCATATGGTATTTATACCATTTATCGTGATCGAAATGGCAATGTTTGGTTTGGTACGGCAGCTTTTGGGGTGTGCCGGTACAATGGAGTAACTTTTGATTGGATCACGGAAGAAGATGTAACAGAACTCCACCAAGGTCCGGCCAACGGTGTCCGATCCATCATCGAAGACAAGGACGGTTACTTTTGGTTCAATTCCGCTTACCGATACAAAGTTTACAATCACAATGCATGGGAAAATAATCGTTTTTACCTACGGGAAAAGAACATTGGGAACCTGGATGGAAATCCTGATAGTGATTTTTGGGAGTATATGTCCGTTGCAAAGGACCAGCAAAATGCCTTATGGATAGTAACCTATGGAAATGGTGTTTGGAGATTTGATGGAAAGGGAACAAAGGAATTTCCCATCATTGTGGACGGGAATTACATCACTTTGTTTTCAATTTATCAGGACAGGCGCGGAGAACTTTGGCTTGGAACCCATGAAAATGGAGTATACAAATACAATGGCAAAACGTTTGATCGATTTATTCCATGAAGTAAGCTATTTGGTATGAACGTACAGTTGTTCGTGCTCTAATAGTGGTTGATTGATTTTTATTTTGATGGATACTGTTGTATTTTCGATGTGGGATCAAAGAATTCCATATCCCCTAAAAGCCCTTGTATTCGAAAAATTTGGGGTATAAAAAAGTGTAGATATTGCATAATGCTTGTTCAAATTGGAATCGATCGACATTGCAAAAGGAACCTATAAAAACAGAGGGGAACTAAGCGCATTGAAAGCAAACCCAAACGCTACCGTGCACATTGAGGCTTTCAATGCCCCTGATGCCTAAATGGATTAATAACCCAGCTATCTTTGTTATCAAATATTAACGTTTGACAGTTACATGATGAAGTGGTATAGCACAGGATTGCATAGTGGAATAAAAAGCTGGAAATTGTTGCTTTTATGTCTTAACCTGTTAACCACTATGATGATTGGCCAAAAGGCCATGCCTAAAGTAGTCAGTGGAAAAATTGATCACCTGGAGCATTTTCAATCACAATACACCAGTCCAAAGACTGTAGACGTTTGGTTACCCGATGGGTATTCCGAAGCGATGAAGTATGCTGTATTGTATATGCACGATGGACAAATGTTGTTTGATGCCGATCTGACTTGGAATAAACAAGCATGGAATTTAGATGATGTGCTTTCTGATTCCTGCATGCGCAAAGCATTGCGAAAATTTATCATTGTTGCAATTTGGAACGGAGGCGCAACAAGGCACGCTGATTATTTGCCACAAAAGCCGTTTGAACAATTGTCAAAGGCGGAAAGGGATACAGTCATTACACAATTGATACGTTCAGGGAGAGCCAGCAATGACTTTACAGTTCAATCAGATCATTACCTGGAATTTATTGTAAATGAGCTGAAACCCTTCATCGACCAAAAATATTCTGTTTACACCAACTCGAATAACACCTATATTGCGGGCAGTAGCATGGGTGGGCTAATTTCAATATATGCCCTATGTGAGTACCCGGAAATATTTGGAGGAGTTGCATGTCTATCTACCCATTGGACGGGAACTTTTACTTTGAAGAACAATCCATTTCCTAAAACAATGCTTCATTATTTGAAAGTAAAACTACCCAAAGCCCGCGATCACAAAATTTATTACGATTACGGAAACCAAACTTTAGATACCTTGTATTTGAGTCTGCATCAGCAGGTCGATGACCTCATGCGCAGAAAGGGCTATGACGAAACCAACTGGATCACTCGTTATTTTCCGGGCGCAAGTCACTGTGAGCATTCATGGAATGAGCGAGTACACTTTCCATTGAATTTCTTATTGAGCAAGTGATGCAATATTTTTCATTCAATCATAGCCGTTTTTGAATATTCTGGAGCATTGTGTGTTCACTCCAGAAAGTAAGCATGGGTTGTATACGAAGAGTATGCCTTAGGCTTGGATAGGGTACCGAATAACTATCGCATATTATTCGTGCGAAGGAGAAATGAAATGTATATCAGAGGGGGATGACAAAGAGCTTTATTATAGCATCAAACAAGTTATGCAACAACATGGCGAACAAACGTTTGTTCATTTTCAGATGCTTTATGGCCCTTGCATGGTGAAGTTTGAAAGAAGCCCTAACCCAGTTTAGATAAAGACTATTTAATCTCCTTTTTTGATGATCGGAAATTTGGAAATCGATATATCTTTGACAACAGAGGAAAATTTACCGCACCGTAGAATATATGAAGCGACAAGACATACACATACTATCGAGGCATAGTAATCTTTCGGAAGAACGCATTGAGAAACTCTTGAAAGACCGGGTATACCATGATAAGAACGCATGGTATAAATTTTTGAGAATCTTCATGATGAGTCTTGGTGTGGGTCTAACAGTATCTGGAATTGTATTCTTTTTTGCTTACAATTGGGCCGACCTGCACAAGTTTACTAAAATTGGGCTTTCCCAATCCATATTGCTGGCATCGACCATGCTGGCGATATATCCCAAATGGAATGAGAAGATTCGAAATGTTATACTCTTGGGCGCGGCAGTATTAGTCGGCGTTTCATTTGCGGTGTTTGGGCAGATCTATCAAACAGGAGCCAATGCATACGATTTCTTTTTGGCTTGGACCCTATTCATCAGCCTTTGGGTATGGGTTGGCAATTTCGCGCCATTGTGGCTATTATACCTCCTGTTGATCAACACCACAGTCATTTTGTACGCCGAACAAATCGCTCAAGGTTGGAAGGAAGTATTTATTTGTGGTTTGTTGTTTGTCATCAATGCAATGGTGGTTATTTTCATTGAGAAGTTTGGAAGAGCCAGGATTCCTGGTTGGTTTGTCTATACGGTGGCTTTGGGTGCAATAGGTTATGCAACGATGGGGATTGTAATTGGAATTTTTGATGAACCCACTGATACTTTTATCCAGTTGTTGATCTTTGCGCTCGTGGCATATATCTTGGGAATGTGGCATGGCTTTCAGACGAAGAACGGATTTTACCTTTCAGCACTTCCATTCAGCATCATCATCATGATAACTGCATGGCTCATTAAATCAACGGAGGGAGAAGCAATGCTTTTACTGGTAAGCCTGTTTATCATTGGAAGTGTAACATTGACCATAAAAATATTGTTGAATCTTCAAAAGAAATGGAAGCATGAAGCTTAGAGAAGACATACAGGCAATGATACAAATCATTCCGCCTCCGGATGAAGGATCGTGGATTTTCGATGAGGAAAGCATATTGTATGCATACCAGAAAGATGATGATCACCAGTCCTTGTCTGTTAAAATATTATCTGTATTCGGAGGGTTGATGGGGAGTCTTGCGTTTTTGGGATTTCTTTTCATTGCCGGATTATACAATTCTGGAGCGTCATTGTTGTTTTTTGGAATTCTTTTCATAGCCGCTGCAATTTGGCTGCATAAAAAGTACAATAAAATCATCATGGACACCCTCAGTGTTGCTTTTTTTATCATAGGCTTTTTACAAGTGGGCTTCGGGTGTTTGCAGTTGGATCTAACCGTTGATTTTGTATGTTTTGTTTGTATCATCGTTGTCCTGGTATCATTGACCTTTGTCCAGAATTACATGCTTTCCTTTGTCTCAGTATTGATTATCCATGGAAGTATCCTCACCTTGGTTTTGTCCCACGAAGCTTATGAATTTCTACATCTTTATGATGTGGCTTTGGCAGGTAGCCTGATGTATTTGAGTTTTCAGGAAGCTAAAATCATTGCATCCAAAAAATTGTTGTCCAAACTATATAATCCTTTGAAGACAGGCTTGCTCTTTTCATTTTTATCTGTTTTAACCTTGCTGAGTAAAAGAGGTTTTTTCGCGGTATCATCAGAATATATTTGGTTTTCTTCCATTGCATTGATCGCAATGATCTGTTATTTTATACACCGATTATTAATTTTTCTTGAGCTTCGTAACAACAAATCAAGGATTGTCATTTACCTACTCACTCTATTGGCCTTGTTGCCAACGGTATGGTCCCCTGCGATTACCGGAGCATTGCTCGTTATCCTATTGAGTTTTATGGTGCATCACCGAACTGGATTTGCCTTGGGCATCGTTTTTTTCATTTACTTTATCGCTCTTTATTATTACGATTTGGATATTACTTTACTCACCAAGTCCATCCTTTTATGTACGACAGGTCTTTTCTTTGTTGCCCTCTATTTGTACACCGCGCAAAAGATGAAAACCAATGAAGAAGTTTAAAAGTCACATCATTCTATTGAACCTCTTGATCTTATTGGTGTATTTCAATCGCTCCATCGTAGCCAAAGAAAAATTATTGGAAAATGGCCAATTGGTATTGTTGGAGCTTGCACCGGTCGATCCGCGTTCCTTGATGCAGGGCGATTACATGAGGCTACGATATAAAATATCCGAGCAATTGAACATAGACAGTATGCCAAAACGTGGATTTTGCGTGGTGGTGTTGGACGAGAAAGGTCGAGCCGAAAAATGGCGTTTTCAGGAAAGCCTGAGCCCGTTGAGTCCAGATGAATTCCCGATAAAGTACATGGCTACCGATCATTGGAACATTCAAATAGGTGCTGAATCATTGTTTTTTCAAGAGGGGCAAGCGGAAAAATATGAAAAGGCTAAATTCGGTGGAATCAAGGTTGATGCAAATGGTAATAGTCTATTGATGGGTCTTTATGATGAGCAATTTCAAAGAATTCAATGAGTGGTTCATTGAGTGTATACCTGCAAAGCCATGTGTTTAAAAATTTTGTTCAAGGTTAAAAATTACCGGATTACCCGAACTGTCGTTAAGCCTTCAAACTATGGAAGGAAAGGTACTGATGATAAGATGTTCACATGCAGGCTTTGAAAAAAATATTGAACCGATGAAAATATTAGCCTTGGAAAAGGAATTATTGCCTGTTGACTGGGCACAAGAATCGACTATTTTGATGGAGGAAGCCAAGTCTGTTTATCAGTTAATGCTCTCTGGGAACTTGCGTGAAATTTACTTTACAGAAAATAAGCACGCCGTCCTTATTTTGGAGTGCAATGATCAGTTGGAAGCCAACCAACTATTGTCCAAATTGCCTTTGGTTCAAAGGGGTCTGATCGGTTTTGATTTGATGGAATTGCATCCTTATACGGGTTTAGGCCGTTTGATGCATGGGCATGCATGATGGTTTATTTTCATTATTTGTTCATGACCGATCCTAAATTAACCTTTATTTCCCACGCCCTCGACCTGTCAATGATTCAATTTGGCTATTTTTGATGATGCAATGGAGAGATATTTGTAGAAAATTTACCTGCCGTGTAATGGGTCAATGAGCAGAAAATTAAATTATGGAGAAACGAATTTTTAAAGACATTGATGAATATCATGCAGTCCAGTCTCCCGGCATCCGGGCAAAACTTGAGCAATTGCGAAACATCATTCGACATGTTGCAATCGAAGCAGTTGAAACCATTTCCTATGGCATGCCTGCATTTAAGCAAAACAAAGTGCTGGTCTATTACGCAGCCAATAAAAATCACATCGGATTTTATCCCACGCCCAATCCCATTGTGCAATTTCAGAATGAACTGAAAGAATACAAGACTTCCAAGGGCGCGGTTCAATTTCCAAATGAAAAACCCTTGCCGGTTGAATTGATCGAAAAAATAGTCTTGTTTCGTGTTGAGGAGGACAACAAAATACTATCCAAATGACTACCGAAGCTTTACACGGCATACTTCACGAACTTCCCGAGGACATGCTTCAGGAATTGAGATCTAATGCAGTTACATTGACTGCATGGAATAAATTGACACCCATTCAGCGGAATGAATGGATTTGTTGGGTAACCATCGTCAAAAAGGAAGAAACCCGAGTAGACCACATTCGCAGAATGATGGAAGAATTGGGAGAAGGAAAACGACAACCTTGTTGTTGGCCAGGATGCCCTCACCGCAGACCTTCCGCACAAAAGTGGTTTAAGAATGCTGATAAATGAAAACTAACTCAGAACACAATGATCGGATAGCCAAGATGTTGTTTGCAACAGTGTATCCACATTATCTTTCCAAAGTAGAACGCAAAGGCAGATCCAAAGCAGAATTGCACCAAGTCATTGAGTGGTTGACTGGATATAACGAAAATAAACTGCAAGAGTTGATCAAAGAACAAGTGACTTTCGAGCGTTTTTTCCGGGAAGCAAACTTGAACCCCAATGCCTCACTCATCAAGGGCCTTATTTGTGGATACCGCATTGAAGAAATTGATAATCCGCTAACGCGGCAAGTTCGGTATTTGGATAAATTGGTGGACGAGTTGGCCAAGGGTCGATCGATGGAAAAAATATTAAGGAATACATAAACATAGTTTTCCACTTAGAAATGCATCATACCAATGTCATCATTGTGAATGTATGCATTTGAATAGATCAAAAGTTGTTCTTGATCTTAGGTGTTTTTGAACGAATGACGACATCAAGCGATGTTCATCGATTTGCAGGAATTTCTATTTAAACAAATAGAGCGGTTCTTTTGATATTTAGCTATTAACGCGTGTAGTTTTTCATCCATGACCAATTGTTTTCCGCGGATTTATACCAGTGATTGGTTCCGTTAGGATATGCATGACCCAAACCATTGATCAGCAGTAAATGAAATGTATGCTGATCGGCAGAATTTGCAGGGGTATAACTGGCAATGGCTATTGTGCTGGTATCACCCGAGATGGTAAATTGGGGATTAAGCATGAAATATTTTATATGAGCTTGCGCGATAAAATAATGTCTGCCATTGCGGATACCAATACCGGGAGTTGAAAGAAGGGTATCGAGTGTGCTCAATGGTATTGTTGGACCCAAATCTGAATTTCCAGGACCATAATCGTCGTTTCCAATTTGGAACAGCACAGGTAATTTTCTTTTGGGTATATACACCGTATCTATCGTAAATGATCCAGCGCTCTCTACGATGGCTGCAAATACATCACTCATTTCAATCGCACATTTCGCCGCCATTTGTCCACCATTCGAAAATCCTACGAGGTATATTCTGCGATCGTTGACATTGAATTTCTTTTGTAAATCTGCAATGATGGCCCTAAGAAATGCAATGTCGTCTCGACCTGTATTATTTGGACAAAATGTAAACTCTGTATCTGGGGTGGTGTTCCATTTGGTGGTGGTATGAGCGCCATCTGTATCAATGATGCAGTATTTCCATGAACTCGGAAAAATGGTTAGAATGTTATTGGCCTCACCAACTTCTTTCCAGCCCGAACCATCGTAAAATTTTTCACCATTGCCAGACGTGCCATGAAGCATAAATACTATGTCCGTGGCTTTTTGGGGATCGTATGATTTGGGAACATGAACGTAATATTCCCTGCTATCCCCTTGAAGATCTATGGTGTAACGGTTTTTTCCTAATTTGAAAACATTGCTTGCATCATTCTCTTTTGAGCAAGAATACAAAAAAAAAGACTAAAAAGGATGAACTTGACTTTTTGATACTTCTTCATTGATTCGAATTTTTTATTTTTTTTTGCAAGATACTAGTTAAGCCAAAATTTCTTCTAAAATTTCGATGGGTATGAGGAATTGATACGCGTACAATAATGTACCTTAGGGTTGAAGCAATATGCCTGACATGTTTTGGACCAATTAAAGATTTTCGTTGGAAAAATACTAAAAAGTACAAGTTGTGTTGTCTATTCTACAAAGTAAAATTACCTGTTCTGATATTTTTACATTGCTTTAACAAGCCATTTGACCAGCGTTTTAATTGCATATAAGGGGAAGATCATACATTGCAGAAATTTTATCTTCTTTGGGTAACTGTTTATGAAGACCAAATTTTATTTCATTAGTTTATTGTTCATCTTTTCAAGGTGTTGCGACTTTTATTCAACGGGGCTCTGGTTTTTTGACCAACCCACCGGCGAACAGAATTTACTGTATAGGCTTTTTGGATTAGGTTGGACAGGCCTGGTATTCAGCAATATCCTGATCTCCATCTTGATCATTTATGGTTTTTACCATTACAACTTTCGTTACATTCGTGAAAGACTTTCCACCCATTACGAAAAATTTACCGATTACATTTCGGCCCGATACTACAACGCTCCTGGGCATTTTTTAAAAGTATTTTATAAAACTCCGACCAACAAGCAGGCCATGAAAGGGCATTTTGGATATTCATTGATCCGGATGGCGATCGTTGGGAGCTTTCTTGCAACGATACACAACCTGTGTCAATTTTACAATGTTCCGCAATACAACGCTTTTCGAGAGATGGTTGGCAGACCACTTTATGTTATTTACGGCTTGGTAGTTTGCTCATGGTTTTATTTTCAGTACCGATTATGGAGACATGAGTTTATGGCTGCACGAAAGGAATTTGAAAAGGACAGCGAATAGGCTTTTCCCTATCATCAATTGGAGCATTCATTTCTGTAGAAGCATTGAATTAAACAGACCTTTTCTCTGGTAATGAGTGCTTGAACAATCAGTTATTACCTTCCCGGTTACTGCATGCCTGCATCGTTTGCAGCGAAAAATACATTCCTCCCGTCCGATGAACCTTTAGGCAAACAAATTCAGGTGAAAAAGCCAAACAATCATAGGGGAAGTTTAATTTCACCCTTGTAAATAAATGGTAGTTATTCAGTGCATGGCAGATTTTAATATCCAATCCGGCAGATCTTGAATGTTCATTTGACTTGGCTTGTTTTGCGTAAAATGACTTTGCGCAAATTGTGGAATGCTGTACAGCTAACGGCCTCTTATTATCTCTCCCGAATGATTCGTAAGCCCGTGCAGTGGGGCTTGCCTTTGCGCATCAGCGTTGAACCCACGACGGCCTGTAATTTGCGATGTCCTCAATGCCCTTCCGGATTGCGCTCTTTCAAACGACCGACCGGTCATTTGGACATGGATCAATTTTATCAATGGATTCCGTCATTATCGCAGCATACCATTGGGCTCAATTTTTACTTTCAAGGTGAACCATTTTTACACCCTGAAATGTGTGCAGCCATTCGGCATGCTTCCCGGCTAAATTTTTTCACCTCCAGTTCCACGAACGGCCACTTCTTAAATGCAGAGGCGGCTGAGGCCATTGTCGATTCTGGTTTGGATATGCTGACGATTTCCATTGATGGCACGGACCAGGAAACGTACGAGCGCTATAGGGTAGGAGGAAAACTGCAAAAGGCTTTGGAAGGAGCCGAACACTTGGTGAACGCAAAGCGAAAACGAAGGTCCAGAACACCACATGTGATATTTCAATTCATTTTATTTCGTCACAACGTTCACCAAATGGAAGAAGCGCGGTCGCTGGCAGCGAAAATTGGTTTCGACGAAATTCGATTCAAAACAGCGCAAGTGTATGATTATGAAGGTGGTTCGCATTTTATCCCTGAACAAGCTGTATACGCGCGCTATTTGCCAGAATCAAATGGAGCCTATGTCATCCGGAATAAGTTGTACAACCATTGTTTCCGGCTGTGGAATGCCCCGGTCGTGACCTGGGATGGACGGGTGCTGCCCTGTTGTTTTGACAAGGATGGTGATCACGCGATGGGTACCATGCAAGGAAACAATTTTGCGGAAATTTGGAAAGGCACGACTTACCGAGCGTTCCGGGCACAACTGCTCAGCCAACGAAAGTCTATCGATATTTGCCGGAATTGCACCGAAGGTACCCGGGTGTGGTTGTAAGGTGCTGAATATTCCGTGTTCACGCCGGATGATTTGGGTATATTGCAATGAAAATCAATCCCTAAGGACATTTTATAATGCGTTAATGATTCTCAAAGAAACATTTATTTAATGTATAAAACTCCGCTAACCATATGGTTATGCATGTAAAAAATTTAATTCTTTGATTTTGAGCGATTTATGCTGCCCTTTTCCTAATTTCTTAGGATCTTTGCAGTTGGCTTTATATCCAAACCACTACATATTTATTTTTTATTCCATATAGCATGCGACGATGGAAGTAGAGAGCGGAAAAGAGCCAACTTGACTTTCGGGTCAAACACATTCACGGGCGAACAATCAAGACATTATGCTTCAGGGCAATTTTTACAAGGTGATCCTTCAGGGAAAGTTTGAATTTGGAAGTGAGCGATCGTACCATAAAGCGATCCAACTTTATGATCAAAAATCTGAGGTGCTTTACAAAAAAGAAGTGCTTTTTAAAACAAGCGAACAAGTGTTCGTTCCCGAGGATTTTAGTTTGACCATTCCCCGTTACATCGGAAATACTTCAGAAAAAATTTGGAAGAATACCATCTCCTTATTGGAATATTGTGCGCAATTCTCCGTGTCCGGAAGTTTGAATGCCTGGATGACAGATAACGGTACCATTTTACAACATGCCCATGTCGAACCAAAAGGAGAGAAGTCATCGGTCATGTTGTACCAGGAAGGTAAAAAACTGGCTGAACAAGGGGGCATGGAAACCGAAGCCATACAATTGTTGACCGATGCCATTGAAAAGTACAATCGCCACTCACAAGCTTACGAAAAAAGGGGATATGTAAACTTTCATTTGAAAAATTACCAGGACGCCCTCTACGATTTTAGAAAGTCGACGCACATTGATTCCATGAATGCTTCTTCGCATTATGGATTGGGAAGGGCATTGATGGTGTTGAAAAATTTCAAGGAAGCTTTGGATTGTTTTGAACAAGCAGTCAAGCATTCCATTGCTTTGCAACCTTTGCATTGGGCTTCTCGCAGAGCAAAAGGCAACTGTCATTTGGAGTTGAAAGAATTTGAAAAAGCAAAATTCGAATACAAACTTTTGGTGAACCGTAAATTTGACGAAAGCGATCCCAATGTAAAACATATGCCAACCACCTGGTTCAATTACGGCAAAACATTATTCGCCCTGGGAGAATTGGACGCTGCCCTGGAAGCATTTGATAAAAGTCTGGAATCGCCTCAATTTTCCAACGCCCCCACTACCGCCGAAGTTTTCATGCACAGAGGGCTAGCCCGCAAAGCAGCCGGAAAAGCCGATTACATATTGGATATGAAAAAAGCAGCAGAACTGGGCGATGCGGCCGCCAGTCAATTTCTGGCCCAACACTCCTGATCCACACACGCAAACCGCATCACTCTGCGTTCTTTTAACAAAGCAATGCCCTTGCGTACCTTGTTGTTCTTCGTTACTTTCAATTGCTTGAATTCCATTGCATCACAACCATGCATCTATTTGTCAAGCGCCGATGCATCACTTCAGAAAAAATATCAGGAGGGATCCGCTTATTATCGTTCCGGTGCGATGCAAAAAGCAATCAAGCATTTTGAACAAATATTAAAAAAGCATCCAAACTTCATCGATGCAAACATCCAATTGGCTTCATTGTACTTTGATTTGGAACAATATGCATTGTCTGATTCAATGTTTCAACGGGCAGTCCTCTTGGATGCTGCTTACAAGCCCAAAGTTTTCTACACCATGGCCCTTGCGGAATACCGGATGGCCAATTATGCTCAGGCACGAAGTCATTTGGAACGCTACTTAGTTCTTGATACTTCAAACGTGGATTTGACGGCAAAAGCAAAGGCATTGCTCATGCACGCAAGGTTTGGTGAACAAGCCTCTCAACATCCATGGAAAGTAGAAGTTCATGCCATCCATGCCCTCAACTCCAATTATTCGGAATACGTACCCAGCATGACCGCCGATGGAAAAAAAGTTTTTTTTACCCGCAGAAGCCCACGAGGCGATGAAGACCTCTATACCGCGGAAAAATTGGACACGGGATGGAGTGCGCCAAAACCCATGGAGGAAGTGAACTCTCTACACAACGAGGGAGCGCCATCCATTTCCCCTGATGGTAATTTTCTCATTTTTACTTCGTGCGACCGACCTAACGGAGTAGGTGGATGCGACTTGTTCCGGAGTGCGTTTGATGGCCAACACTGGTCAGAACCCGTGGCGTTTTCAGAGCCTGTGAATTCTCCGGCATACGAATCGCAAGCTTGTCTTGCACTTAACGGGAAGCGCATTTATTTCGTAAGCAATCGCAAAGGAACACTTGGTGGATTTGATATTTGGTACACCCAACGAAAAGAAAACGGCGGTTGGTCCGTTCCAAAAAACATGGGCAAGCCCATCAATACTGCAGGTGATGAAGTTTGCCCATCCCTGCATTTCAACGACCAGAATTTTTATTTCGCATCGGATGGCCATGTAGGCCTTGGTGGAAAAGATTTGTTCAGCGCAAGGAAGGATAGCGCAGACCATTGGAAGAATCCCATCAATCTGGGGATTCCCATCAATTCCATTGGAGATGAGTCTTCCTGGTTGATGCTCCCCGATGGAAAAACAGCCTGGTTTGCAAGCGACCAGAAATATGTTCAAGCCGCCAACAAACATTTGAAAGCAAATCTTGATTTATACGCACTGGATCTTCCGGAAGCCCTGAGGATCAATCCGGTCACTTATTTGTCGGTGATGGTGATTGATTCCTTTACACGCCTGCCAATCCTGGCTAATTTGAAAATTTATGATTTGGCAAACGAACGACTGTTAGCTCACACCCAATCGGACGGCAATTTCCCCACAGGCTTGTCAGTACCTTTTGCAGCAGATTATGCCATGCATGTATATGCCGATGGATACCATTTTTACACCGAACACATTGATTGCCGCAAGACAACCGATGAAATGGATCCCATTCGCATGCAAATCGCAATGGTGCCAGTCCGCGCCTTGGTTGAAAACGCTGTCCGGCTCAACAACATATTTTTTGAATCAGCCTCGGCGGTGCTGTTGCCTCAAAGTCAATTTGAATTGGATGCTTTGTTTTCGATCCTCAACAAACAAATTTCAAAAAAAGTACAGATCGATGCACACACCGATTCGGTTGGTAGCGAACAAGACAATCAAAAACTTTCGGAGGAGCGCGCAGCCGCAGTGATACAGTATTTAGTCCGTAAGGGCATCCAGGCAAGCCGTTTTACAGCGAGGGGTTTTGGTGAAACGAAGCCCGTTCAACCGAACGATACAGATGCTGGGCGTCAAGCCAATCGACGCATAGAATTTTCATTGATCGATTAAACACATGAAGAAATCAAGAATAGAAACGGTAACCATTCACGGAATTGCTAACAACGGATTTGCTGTAGGCAGAACGCCGCAAGGCATGGTGGTGTTTGTAGAGCGTGGTGTACCCGGCGACACAGCATGGGTGGAATTGTACAGCAAGAAAAAAGGTTCTTGGTATGGGAAAATTTCTCAACTCGAGCATAATTCTGTTGAGCGGATAAATCCATACTGCGAACATTTTGGAATTTGTGGTGGATGCAGTTGGCAAAACATACGTTATGAGGAACAGCTCCGGCAGAAAGAGCAATGGGTGAAAGATGCCATTGTGCGCATTGCCAAAATGCCCGATGTTGCATTTGAGCCAATACTCCCTGCATTGGAGACGCAGTATTACCGAAACAAATTGGAATTTACTTTCTCGACACAACGATGGTTGTTGAAAGAACACCTGGGAGATCAATCTGGCGCTGGAGCACTAGGTTTCCATCGTCCGGGGAATTTCAACAAGGTGGTGGAAATCAATCACTGCTTTCATCAAGCCGGCATCTCCAATGAACTGCGAAATTTCACCAAGGAAATGGCAGCGGAGTTTGGTTGGGAGTATTACGACCTCAAACACCATACGGGATTTTTGCGAAACCTGGTTTTGCGAAGCAATCAGCGTGGTGAATTCATGGTGATCTTGTCGGTCGGCTACCCTGCACCGGAACGCATTGAGCAATGCGTCAAAACACTTGTTCGTAAGTTTCCCGAAGTAAAAAGTTTTTACACTACGGTCAACACAAAACACAATGATAGCTTATACGATTTGGAGCTTGAACTGCAATATGGAAGTCCCTACCTCACCGAGGAGTTGGATCATGCAAAGTTTTTAATTGGCCCCAAATCATTCTTCCAAACCAATCCGCGACAAGCAAGCCGTTTGTTCCAACTCGTAGAAGCTTTTTGCGACATGAAAGGCGGAGAAACAGTGCTGGATTTGTATTGCGGGGTTGGCACGATAGGCATTTACCTGGCCAGGAAAGCAGGGCAAATCATTGGGGTGGAAACCATTGCCGCGGCCGTGGAAGATGCAAAGATGAACGCTCAGGCTAATCAATTGGATAATTGCCGTTTTTTCACGGCCGAAGCCGAAGGCCTTGCATTGTCGCAATGGCTTTTGGACAAAGGACATCCGGACATCATCGTGGTCGATCCTCCACGGATGGGATTGCACGAACGCGTATGCAATGAGTTGCTCCAAATCAAATGCAAACGCGTAGTTTATGTCAGTTGCAATCCTTCCACACAAGCCCGTGATTTAGACCGGCTCAGCACATCCTATGAGGTAGTCAAAATCCGTCCGGTAGATATGTTTCCTCAAACCAACCACGTTGAAAGCGTGGCCTTATTATCTTTGCGAAAATGAAACCTGCTATTGAAAAATATTTACAACTTGAAGAAGATCTCAAACGCTATCGCAAAGCCTTGAATCAAGCTCAGGAAATCATGCTGGACCAGGAATTGACCAATTATCCTATTTTCATCTTGCATCAACAGGAATTGGAAATGGGTGTGCAATTGATTGAGGCCGGCCCACAGACTGGAGTTTGGTCCGTACAGGCCTCCAGCCTCGAAGAGTTCAGTGTGAAGAATTTGATCGAGGATGATAAAGTAACCGAGTTTCAAAATGTTTATCACCAACATCCTGACCATCTTTGTTTGTTTGTGTTGTCGGAATTGGGTGCACAGTTTATTTTTTATCCAAGAAATGAGCAATTGTATCAACCTTATGGCACCCTTAATTGACCTCACATTTTTGCGAAAAATCTGCTACAACGATGAGGCGCTGATGAGGGAAATGATGGTTGAGTGGATGCATGATGCCCGGGAAAAATTGCGCGTCATCGATGAGCGACATCAAAAGCAAGACTGGAATTTGTTGTTCAATAGTGTACATCAATTGAAAACCAATTTCACCATGTTGCATTGCGGAGAAGCCATCCGTGAAAGCGATCGGCTGTTGCAACTGTTGGAATCAGGATTTCCAGTGACCAAAGATGATGTACGATGGCTAAATGACATGGTGGGTCGAATTGCTATGCAATTGAAAATGAATCATTCATTGTCCGAATCCTCCATGGAAGACCCGATGGCCGGAGTGGCATTGAACTAACAAACGTTCGTTAACTAACAATTATTCAACATGAAGGGAATTATACTGGCAGGAGGACACGGCACAAGGTTGTATCCATTGACCCTGGTAATGAGCAAACAATTGATGCCGGTTTACGACAAACCCATGATTTACTATCCGCTGTCTACTTTGATGTTGGCCGGCATACGGGAAGTGTTGCTCATTTCAACACCCACTGATTTGCCGAAGTTCAGGGAACTCCTTGGCGATGGGTCTGCATATGGCATTTCGTTGGAATACAAGGAGCAACAAGTGCCTAACGGATTGGCACAGGCTTTTGTTTTGGGGAAAGAATTCATTGGCAATGATTCGGTCTGTTTGATCCTCGGCGACAATATTTTTTATGGAAGTAAATTTCCTGAGTTGTTGCGCAGCAAAGTCGATCCCGATGGCGCGGTGATCTTTGCTTACCCGGTGTCGGATCCCGAGCGCTACGGAGTGGTGGAGTTCAATAAGGAACACCAGGTGGTATCCATTGAGGAGAAACCAAAAAATCCTAAATCAAATTATGCTGTTCCGGGAATCTATTTTTACGACCATTCGGTCATTGAAATCGCCGAACATTTGAAACCATCGGCCAGGGGAGAATACGAAATCACAGATGTAAACAAAGTATATCTTGATCGCAAAAAACTGACGGTTGGAGTAATGGGCCGTGGAATCGCTTGGCTTGACACCGGTACGCATGAATCCTTGATGCAGGCCTCTCAGTTCATTCAAGTCATCGAACAACGCCAGGGATTAAAAATCGGCTGCCTCGAAGAAGTAGCCTACCTGATGGGATATATCCAGCTAGAGCAACTCAAAGAACAAGCGGCCAGGCTTGGTAAAAGTGCTTATGGCGAATATTTACAGCGTTTGTGTGATCAGGCCGATTCAGCAAATTAATCAGCTGAAGACGTATTCATTACATATTTTATTTTTTAGGTATTGAGTTCGCCAATGGCAGCATTTTGAGATCCGTGCCAACTGTTTAAGGCACTGTGGTATGATTTTTGCTTTGGATGCGTAGCCTAATAGAGTAATTATGTATCCCCGAGCCCGTTGGAAGAATGTTTTTGGCATCTTGTTCATTTGCCAAGCCACTTTTTTGCAAGCGCAAATTTCAGGCTTGGTTTTTCGCGATTACAACAACAATGCCTTGCGCGATTCCAGTGCCATTTATATAGAGCCTGGAGTGCACAATGTGCAGGTAGTGATCACGGGCATGAGTGGAAGCACCACGCTGGCTATTACGGATGAATACGGTTACTTTCATTCCAATCCTTTGGATGCGCCTCCATACCGCGTGGAGTTTAGACAATCGAAAGCATTTGATTTTCCAGCTCCTGTCAACCCCTTTCAAGGCGAGCAACAAAGTTCGGTTCAATTCATATACCAAGCACCTTCATTTGTTCAATTCGGATTGCATTATCCGGGAGCTTATTGTAAAGATCCTAACATCGTTACGCCATGTTATGTCATGGGAGATCCGCTGGATGTGAATTCAGAATTTAGGGATTTCGATGCATTCATCAAATTCGACTACCACGCTGGAGGAAAAACGGCTGCTGATATTTTGCAAAACCGACATGGTGGTGTTGCACCCGACGCCAATAGTTTGGGTACAGGAAGCCAAATAGGAAGTTGTTGGGGCGTGGCCATCCAACGAAACAGTGGGATGATATTTACCGCCGCTGCATTGAAACGACATAGTGGTATCGGACCGCTTGGTTATGGCGGCCTTTATCAACTCAGCATGCAAGGCAATGCAGCCCAAAGCGTGTTGGATCTAAATTCCATTGGAATTCCTTCCGGGAATTTTCCCAACAACACGCAACGAGATCTTCCACTAACCATACCACCCGTTTCAACCGATTCTCTGTGTTATAGTGCAATCGGAAAACTCTCCTATGGTGGAATGGACATCACCGAAGACGAGAAGACATTATACATCGTCAGCCTTCACACACGAAAATTGTATTCCATTTTCATCGACCTGCCATTTGTTACACCAACTGCTTCGGATGTGGATTCTTTTGACATTCCTGATCCTGGATGTACCAATGGACAATTCCGTCCGTGGGCAGTGAAAGTACATCGAGGCATTGTTTACGTAGGGGTAGTGTGTGATGCGTCCAATGGAACAGCCGCTGATCTCCATGCGTATGTATATGCATTGGATCCGGCCACCAGGGTATTTACGGAAGTGTTGAACTTTCCTTTGGATTATCCTGCCTACACCAATAAAATAAATTTCAATCCATGGTTGGACAGCTGGAATGCAGATTGCCCAGACGGTGGTAATATATTTTGCCAATACCCTCAGCCGGTCTTGTCAGACATCGAGTTTGACGAAGACGAAGTCATGATCCTTGGCCTGATGGATCGTTATTCGATGCAGGGTGGAATCAATCAACATAGCATCGATGGTCATGGCAGCCATACCATCATCAGTTTCGGAGATATTTTAAGAGCTCGTTACAATGAATTTTCCGGTGTCTATGAAATTGAAAACAATGGAAACGACGGGGTGAATGAAACGGCGGGCAGGAATAGTGGCTTCGGACCAGGCGGAGGAGAATACTATTTCGGAGATCATGCTTTGTCATTGGCAGGTCTTGCCGTAGAGCGCGAAAGTTTGAATGGCGCATTGAGTTTATGTCCAGGTTACCAGGACGTAGTCTCCAGTTGTGTGGATCCGTTTGGTGGGTTTACCAGCGGGGTCATGCACTTAAACAATGTCAGCGGTGATTGGGACAAACGCTACATCATCATTCCAAGAGACTTTGGCCTGTTGGTGGGAAAAAGCAACGCCTTGGGAGACATGAAAATTTTTAGTAAACCGGCTCCCATTGAAATCGGAAATTACGTGTGGATTGATCGCGATAAGGATGGCATTCAGGACCCTACAGAGCCTCCGCTTGCAGGGGTGGTGATCGACTTGGTATACCAGGGCAACACCATTGCACAAGCAACCACCAATGCCTTTGGTTATTATGTTTTTTCGAACCAGGAAGCTCCGGTCAACAATCCGTTTCCGGCTTCTTTCATTTATGGTTTGAACCAATTGTTGCCGCAAACGTCGTATACCTTGAGAATCGCGCAACCCGGCAACCAGACAGCCCTCAACAATTATTTATTGTCTCCAGCCAATGCAGGACTACCCAACAACGATTTGATTGACAGCGACGGAATCCCCAATGTAAACGGCGACATTTTGGCAAATATACTAACGGGTGTTAGTGGACAAAACGATCACTCGGTCGATTTTGGATTTTGCAACACAGCACCTTGTTCGATAGCGGTTTCCGATTGGAGTGTAAGTGCTTGCAATCCTTTAACAGGAGGATTTGATTTGCACTTTAAACTTCATCTGGTCAATGGACCGGTTGGAAAAATCCATATAGCTTTGGCAAGTGGCGAAAGCATGAACATTGATGGCATTCCCAATGGAACATTGGACGTCCACTTCAAAAATTTGAATTCCAACGGAGTGCAAGATGTCGACATGAACATTCATTATGTACTGGATGCTATATGCGAATTGGATACCGTAGACATCCTCGACAGGCCATCTTCCTGTTGTCCAAACGATCTGAATTTATGCACCAATCGCGATGCATTGATCCAACTTTTTGCCATTCCGGGAATGGCTCATTATTGTTGGTTTGACAGCACCTCCCGCCAAATTCGAGGCAATACAGAAGTATTGCTGATAGATAAAACATTTCCAGGATTGGAAGATGGTTATGAAGCGTATTATTATTATGCAATCGATGCCGAAGGAGATACCATTTTCCAACATTGCAATTACGGAATATCGGCCATTGAATGTTGCGCATTGCAAGTGCAAACTTTTTTGCAAACAGAATGCAACAACAACGGAACCGTCAATGATCCCAGTGACGACTGGTTTGCTGTTTTGGTGGGCGCAGACAATCCACAAGCAGGCCCAACCAGCCGATTTGAAGTTTTGTACAATGGAAATGTATTGGGCACTTCTTCTTATGGGTCTTCGGTCCTGGTTGGCATGGCACCCAATTCCGATTTTAAAGCGGATGGCGTAAGCCGATATAAAATTGAAATCAGGGATGCTGACAATCATGTTTGTCTGGATTCATTTTATACACAGCCATCCGAATGTCCGCGACCTCGCATCAAAGTAACGAAGAATCTTCAATCCAATGCCATCCAGTCGGATGCATCGCACACGATCGTATACCGCATAGAGGTTCAAAATGAAGGGACTGAAACAGGAAGCTACACCTTGCAGGATGTATGTGGCTTCGATGATGACATACAAGTGTTGGCTGCTTTTTATACAACCAACATCCCAGGAAAAGCCGGAGGAGCCTTATTAGGAACCGGACCATGGAACATCATTACCAACCAATTGATTGCACCCGGGGTAAAGCATACCATTCTTTTGACGGTGAATGCAAAAATCAGTTTAAAACCAGGATCCGGAGGTGACAATGTGTACACGGCCTGTGGATCCGCTTCAAGTCTTCCGCAATATGGAGAAGGTTTATTCAACCGGGCATTATTGGATGTGAACGGAGACGGCATCATGGATGAAGCGGATACGAGTTGTACCGATATACCTTATCTGGAATTCAACAAAAACTTATCTCAAGTCACACAACTCGATCTCAAAAAATATTTGTTGAATTACACCATCACCATAGAAAACAAAGGCGGAGCGATCGGACATTACCAATTGTTGGACCGTCCGACATTTGATGACGACATCACCATTCAAAATGCATCATTCACATCTAACGTAGGATTGTCGGCGGTGCTGTCGAACATTGTACCAATCGATGGGTGGTTGGTGGCTCCGACACAAGACATACTGGTAGGCGAAAAAGATTCATTCCAAGTTCAGATTTTGGTTGAATTGGATCTGGATCCAAGTTCATTGGGAAATAATGTTTACAAACCTTGCGGAACGACATCACCTGGTGTGCCAAGATTTGGTGAAGGATTATTCAATGTGGGTTTATTGGACCTGAACCTGGATTTGCGACCCGAAAAACGCGATACGACTTGCGACGATTTACCGCAAATCATGCACAGTAAAACCTTGCTCTCAAAAACCAAACGACCCGATGAAACAACAGATCTGGTGTACCTCGTTCGCGTAGAAAACAGAGGTGGGGCAGCAGGAACTTATCATTTGTCTGATGCTCCGAAGCTGGAAGACGACTTAATACTAACAAATGTTAGTTTTTCACTTAATCACGGTGCACCATCTCCTTTGAGTACATCCCCCGGTCCGGGTGGGTGGGTGTTGGCAAATAACCGGATTTTGCCGGCATTTTCAGTAGATAGTTTCCTGGTGAGCATGAATGCATTGTTGGATTACAGTGCAGGAGGCAGCGGTGACAATTATTATCAGCCATGCAGGAAGGATGCCAATGGAGCTTACCTGGCAGGCTATGGTGTTTTCAATGAAACGAGTCTTGACATCAATCAGGATGGACTTTCAGATCAAAAGGACACCGTTTGTACAGAATTTGAATTCTTCGATCTGGCCCTTCGCAAATACGAAGTTACCTCCACCACAGCTAAAAGTGGAGACTACATCGCTTTCCGTGTAGCCGTATATAACCAGGGAAGTTTAATGGCACGCAACATCCGTGTGGTAGATTATCTGCCGGAGACTTATACCCTGGATCCCCTCTTGAATGCAGGATGGACCACGGTCAATGATACAAGCCATTATTATACCATTGATTCGTTGAATGCAGGCGATAGCGTCATTGTCGATTTGATCGTGCGCATTCACGCGGGTTTCAAAAATGTATTTGACATCATCAACCCAGCGGAAATTGTTTCTTTTGATTCTCCGAATTCCAACCGACCGGTTGACATAGATTCAACTCCTGACGATGACCGTGACAATGACAATCCGGTGAAGCCGTATGATCCCCACGATGATAAAAAAGATGGTCACCGCAAAATTAATCCGGACGAAGACGAGGATGATCATGATGTGGCTACCACGATACTTTTCGATTTAGCTTTGAAGAAAGTGCGGGCCAATCAGTTGGCTGTTGGATACCACCAAAAAGTAGATTTCATCGTGTGGCTTTACAACCAAGGCAATGTGCCTTCGCAAAACATTACTTTGGTGGATTATGTACCGACCGGATATGTGTACCATCAAGCTGACAACCCGGATTGGAAAGATATAGGAAATGGAATGGTGACTACTTTCATTCCACAAACTTTGTCGCCGGGTGATTCCTTGGCAAAAGTGATCACCTTGGAATTGTTGCCTACCACCGATCCAAAGGATTGGGTGAACATGGCAGAAGTCAAACAAGCCTTTATCGTTACCCTGCACCACATCCTTAATATTTTACAAGATGACTTTGATAGTTATCATGACATGAACATCAGCAATGATGCAGGTGGTTTCATTTCGACTCCTTCCGATGATCATATCGATGACGATGGATTTGATTCCAACCACGATGGCATTACGGATGAAGACGACAAAGATCCGGCAGCCGCTTTGGTCTGGGACCTTGCATTGAAAAAAGTATTGGTTACACCTAAACCTCATTTGCTCAATCAAGATCTTGAATTTGTCATTTGGATTTACAACCAGGGAACAGATACCGTGGGAAGAGTAGGAATCAGGGATTATATTTCTTCCGGATACGATTTTGTATATGCAAAGAATCCTCATTGGAAATTTGATGTAACCTATGCAGATCATATCATGACGCGACGCATCAATCCAGGAGATAGTGCGCAGGTGAGCATATTTTTGAAGTTGAAGCATGTCGATGATTTCAGCGATTGGATCAATTATGCTGAAATTGCAGGATCTCAGAACCTGGATTCGCTCGACCGGACTGGACAAGATTTTGACAGCCGGGAAAATTCAGATTCTCCTTTTGAACGCGCAGTTTTACCGGGCAGTCCTGAAGACAATGACATCGACTCGCAAGATTTGGGAGGTGAAGAAGACGACCACGATCCTGCTGCGCCCAATATATTTGATTTAGCTTTGTGCAAGTTGTATCACGGCAATCTTCCGGTGCATTATGGGGACACGGTACTCTTTTCCATTACCGTTTTCAACCAGGGAAATATTCCGGCAAGTCAATTTTCAGTGGTGGATTACCTACCCAATGGCTTTAGCTGGATCAATAACATCGGTTGGATTTACGATGCGAACACACATACGGCAACGTTTACAAAAGACACATTATTGAATCCTGGTGACAGTGCAAAATATTATCTTCAATTGAAAGTGCAGGAATACCCAGGCGGAGTTTTTAACCTGACCAATTTTGCAGAAATCGTGCGTGCAGTTGATTTTGAAAATGTAATTTATACCCAGGATCTTGATTCAAAATACGATTACAACAAAAACAATGATCCGGGAGGAATTCCAAACAGTGTGAGCGACAATTTTGTAGGTGATGATGGTATGGATTCCGATGGAGATGGCATCCTCGATGAAGACGATCATGATCCCGCATTTGTGTTCCTCCATGATTTGGCATTGCGCAAAGAGCCTCTCACGGGCAATGGGGACACAGCGGTTTTCAGAATAAAATTATTCAACCAAGGCAATGTGGCGGTTGATTCGATTCTGGTAGGCGATTACCTGAATATCGGATATCAATGGTTGCCTACTAAAAATCCAGGTTGGACGTTTCAAGGTACCACTGCAAGTTATCGTTTTAATAAAACTTTGTTGCAAGGGGCCATTGACTCGGTAGACATCCGTTTGTTGCTGTTGCCTACCGCCAACGTAGCAGACTATAACAACTGGTCGGAAATATGGCAGGTGTTTGATACCAGCCGCATGGACATCAGCATGAAAGATGCCGACAGCAAGCCAGCCAGCGATGCACCGCATGAACGTTCTGTATTGCCAGGAGATCCAAATGACAACAACATCACGGGTGGTGGCAAGCCTAAAAATGAAGACGAAGACGATCATGATGTTGCGGGTTATGGATTGCGCGCCAGTCTGGGTGATCGCGTTTGGCATGATCGCAATGCAAATGGTCTTCAAGACAATAATGAAGAAGGAATCGGCAATGTGATGGTGGAGCTTTATCGCGCTGACACTAAAACTTTCGTGAAGTCTACTAAAACCAACAGTCAGGGATACTATTTATTCGACAATTTGAGTCCAGGAAATTATTATGTCAAATTCCTTCCTCCTGCAGAATATACGATCACCAATCGGGATACTGGTAACGATTTATTGGATAGCGATGTCGGTTCCGACAATGGTATCGGCACCACGCCTAACACCACGCTTTCTGGCGGAGAAGTGGACTTGAGTTGGGACTTGGGACTATATAAATGCATTCCATTGTTTGGTTATGTATTTTATGACACCAACAAAGATGGTATTCAACAAAACGCTGAAAACGGTATCAATGGTTTGTTTGTTTCGTTGTATAAATTGCCGTCCAACACGTATGTTACCAAAGTTAAAACCTTCAGTAACAATGCACGTTTTGTACACGATGGATATTATTATTTCTGTGTAGCACCAGGTGCATATTACATCAAAGTGGCGCAGTTGGGAGGATTTACGCTATCCGCTCCATTGCAAGGCACTGATCCCAGCCGCGACTCTGATCTTACCGAGGATTATGGACCGTGGACGTCCCGCTATCTCAGTGGACAATCGTGCGATAGTTTGAAAGACATAGGTGCAGGCATGTACAATCCGCTATTGGGATTTTCAGTGGACCCTAAAAATTTGAGATTGTACCAAGTGGAAGCTGATACCAGTGATTACCTCATGGGAAAAATTCAATTGGCGGCAAAACAAGAAAAAGGAAAACATGTTTTGATCTGGGAATCAGAATTGGCAGATTGCGGACAACTTTACCGAATCGAACGCAGAGCACCAGGCGAGTCTGCATTTCAGTTGCTTGCTTTTTACAGTGCACCTCCAGAAAAATCATCTGGTTTAAATTGTGTTCACCGCATGGAGTGGTTTGAAGATGGCAATGAAGGAAATTATCATTACCGGGTCATAAGCGTACATGTGAATGAACAATACATCATCAGCAATGAAGCAAACATCAATCACCGGATATGGACGAACAATGCATTTAGTTTGTACCCTAATCCGGCATCAGAAGAGGTGGTGATCGAATCGGAAATGCCGGTTCGTGAAACCATTTATCTTACGATGTATGATTGTTTTGGCCAGGAAATCTGGAGTCATGCTTACCAGCCTGAATCGCTGGATGGCCGTCCGGAAATCAAAGTGAATTTGAAAGGGATCCCTCCGGGATTGTATTCAATAGAGCTAAAGGCAGGCGGAATCAATGAGCGTCTGGCATTGACCGTCCTTAGATAGAGAAAACTACATTCACCGGCGTTAAAGACCATTCGACGATAAGTTGTCTGGTCTTTATTTTTTTAATGCATGGGGAGAAGAAAAAATCAATGCAGCGGATGTCATCCAGTGGCGTATGTCATCCTGATGCAGGCTTGATGGTCTTGTCTCAAAGGCAAGAAATATGATTTAACAGAGATCCATCATTTGTGATCAAGTCTCGTATCCAATGCAAATGAATGGATGGTTTGTGTTTTAGATCCATGGCCTTTTTTAAGATGAACGCATTCGAAAGGAGTAATCCAGGAATGGGAAAATCTAGTTGACCAACTTCCGCATAAAATACCTCATGGCTACAATGCCTCCGATGAGTAAGATCAATACATAATAAAATGGCACGACACTGATGGCATACAAGTGGGTGCGATCCACCACCCACATCAGGCTCATGAGGATGGCGATGATCCAAATTAGGCCGTACAGTTTTTCAAAACCAGGAATGTAATCGAGGTCCACATTTTTACGGATGTAGTAGAGGATGATGATCATCATCATGACCGGCAGAAACTGAAGCAAGAGCTCAGCATCCATGATGCTTCTTTTTTCGAACAGAAAAAAATAAACATTCAAGGTTATTGCAAAAATTCCTGGGATGCTCACCAGGTAGATGATCAGGCTATAGAGCCAATTCCAGGGATAGAGATGGGATTTTTGTTCGGAAACGGAATTCAGTCCCAGCGTCAGGACCAATACTGCTCCATAAAAATACAACACGTATGTTGGGTGTTGCTGAATCCATTCAAAAAATTGTGATAAGGTCATATATACAATATTAACAAACGTTAGTTCGTTTCAATTTCGGGCAAATCTACCGGCATAACAAGCTTCTTCTTCGTGGAAAAAACGGGGAGTCATGCCATTCTCCTGAACCAATTGCAGGACTTCCTCTTTGCTAAACCGTTGGGCATTGCTCGGGGCATACCAATCGTAATTGGTAATTTTGGATAATTCAAATCCCCAATCTTCCCGCCAGAAACATTTGATGAAATTCCAATAAATAAATCGCTGGATATCGTAATGCCCTCCGGGAATGCCGAGCAAGGGAATTTCCGGGCAATCGAAGCTGACTTGAAGTGCTGACAATCGTTTGCCCAGTTCTGTTAATTGTTCAGAGAACTCCCACATTTTTTCTGCCGGAACATCGTGGGTTCTTTTTCGGAAATAGTCATCCACCAATTCTCGGGGTATGGCTTTTTTGCGGTAAAAGTAGCAAAGGAATTCTCCGTGATGAGTAGTGCATTCTGCCAAATGCGCAAAAGTTTTTGCTGGGTTTTCGGTATGCATGATCACCTGGTCGCAGACCATGACATCGGTGCAAGCTGGTTTTAATCCGGTTTGGGCAATGTCTGCCTGTAAGAAAAATAAATTTTTAAGTTCTTTATAATTGCGAGCAGCAATGTGTGCCGCATCGGATATGTCGATGCCAATAACGGTTGCATGCGGGGCGAGCTGGGCAAACCAAGCAGCTTTGTAGCCAAGGCCGCAGCCTGTGTCGACGATGACCCTTTTATTTTTTAAATAAGCTTTGAGGGCCTCCAAGGTTTCGAATCCATACAATTTTAAAAACCAGTCCCGCTGTGTTTCAAATAATTTTTCAACGTCTTCCAATGCATTGGTGGATTCCCATTTGTCCGAAAAAATATCTTTGGTCTGTTGTTGATTGGATTCGATGGAATCATCGGTTTTTGAAAGCATGATTTGATTCTCAACACAGCTTACCGGAGTGGAAAAAAGTTGTTTGATCTGGTCTGACATGGTTAGATTTCTTTGGCTGGATTGCCGGCTATTTTCGATCCCGGTCCAAATGATTTATTGACAAAACTGTTTGCACCCACCACACATCCATCACCCAACTGGACACCCTTTGCGATCACAGTGTGAGGTCCAATGTAACACCGGTTTCCAATCACCACTGGAGAATGTTCGTAGGCTTGTGTTCCTCCACTCAATGCCCAGTTTACAGTATCGTGGCTGTATATGTGCACGGAAGCGGAAATGCTGCAATGGTCACCTATTTTCAAGCCGCCGCTTCCATCGAGAATCACGAAGGGACCGATCCAAGTGTTTTTGCCCACTTCAACCTGACCAAAAACAAAAGCACTGTCATAGATGCTGGTGCCTTCACCAAATTCGAGATACCGTGCTTTTTCCCACCGGTCGCTCAAGAATTCATGGCTTGGTAGGGTTCGCTGAAAATCCTTGCGCATTTTGCGTCGGGAAGCTTTTGACCAATTGGAAAGCAAATTTTGGATGATCTTGTATAGCATAATCGCGAAACCGGTGGGAAAGATACAACCTTTCGCAAATTCAAAGAAGGCTGGGATCTTGGCTGCTTGCGTTTGTTGAATTGATTGGTGTTGTCTATTTTTGTTTTTAGAACCATGTGGTGAAGAGCAGCCAATCGCTTCCCCTTGGTCTTGTAAGCGAATCATTCACTTAAATCAAACAATATGAATTCAAACAAACTTTTACTCGGAACATTGGTCGGCGCTGTGGTCAATTTCTTCGCCGGTTGGGGACTTTACATGTTATTGCTGAAAGGCTTCTATGAAAGCAATATTTCAGATGCTGCCAAGTCCGTAATGAAGCCGGAAGATCAACACAATGTGTTGTATTATTTCATCAGTTCGTTGTTTATGGCATTTATGTTTGCATTGATCTATGAGCGCTGGGCTAACATCAGAACCTTGCAAACCGGAGCGATCGCCGGCGCGGTGATCAGCATTTGCATTTCGCTCAGTATGGACTTTCAATTTATGGCCGGTACCATGATGTACAATGGAATGACTCTGGTGTTTGTAAACGTGGTGTATTCCATCATCATGGGTGCATTGACCGGAGCGGCTGTGGGTTGGATGTTGGGATATAACCGAAAGTAGGTACGACCTTCCAATGGCAAATGGGAAGGCCTGGTTTGCTGCATTTTTCAAGATCAAAAAGTCCGTTCAAGAAGCTCCTCGTGTGAGGACTCTCAAACGCCAAGAGGGCTTCTGATCAAGCAAACATTGCGCAAAATTCATAAGGGTGGCAAGACCAAGCCACCCTTAATTTTTTAATAGTAGTGGGTATAGCTTTTTGTAATAAACCCAGCTCCATGAACTTGCTACTAAGATCCATTTGTTAAGACCCTTGCTGGCGCAAGTCTCGCTTGTGCTGCCTTGGCGGGAGAACTGTGCCAAACTAGAATGATGGCCAAATCAAGACTTGAACTGCATATTATAAAGTTCCAATGTAGGACTTGATTTTCACGTGTTGTTTCATAAGTTTATAGAAAACATCAATGATCCAACGCTCCATACATAGAACAAACTGTTTCTGTAGTCCAATTTAAATGATTGGTCAAAATCGGAGTTCTTGCTCTGTTAGGGATCCAGTATCCTTACATAACGCAGAAACAGAGGAAGGTTTGAGGGAACGCAGATATTAAAATTATACCTTCATTAATGAATCTCAATTGGTAGTGGTTTGTTCTTTTAATTTTTGTCGGTTCCTAATAAAATCAAGAAATAACAAATTTTAATGGATTCACGTAAATGATTCTTCACCACAGATGGCAATTCTTCCTGAGATCAATTTCAATTGTCCAATTTTGTAAAGGGCAAAACCATTATTCCCTGCGTGCTTACCATTTTTATCCAATAAAAACCAGCCGGAATCGTGGAAAGATCAAAACGGTGGTAAACTTCACCACCATGGATCGAATCAGCTGCCAAAGATTTTCCGTGAACATCGCAAAGCAAAACCCTAAAGAATTGGATCTTTTCAGATTTTAGTACTACATCAATTTTCTCGTGAGCAGGATTTGGATAGAGAATAATCGATTTCAAATCAACCAGCTTACTTTGTCCTGTAGATGTTTTTATTTCTGCACAAAATTGTTGAGTACAAGCCATGCAATCGCTGATGGATGCACAATAAGTTCCCACTGACAAGTCTTGTATGAAAGAGGTAGTCTGCCCTGTATTCCAACTGAATTGATAAGGTGGACAGCCACCAGTTGGATCCAGCCGAATGGACCCATTCGAGCGTCCCGGATCTGCTGGGTTTATTTGCGCGTTAAACGACCAGGCAGGGGCTTCATTAACTTGATAGGGACCAAATGTTGCGGTTTTACCTGTAGCAGATGTGAATACGCAGGTGTAGGTTCCCGCGGTCAAATTCTGAATCAAACTTCCGGTATCGGGCAAATTCTGCCATTTAATCGTTTGCTTGGGTGTGCCTCCTGTGATCTGCAATTGAATGGAACCGGTAGCTGTTTTGAAGCAATTGGCATCCTTGATGTTCGCATTAACCAATGGCAAGCTTGAAATTATGTTTATTTCACGACAAGTGGTATCTGCATAACATCCGTCAGATGCATACAAGCAAAGATCATACAGACCTTCCCGATCGTAAACATGGGAAGGCTGACTTTCCGAACTCAACTTGCCGTCTCCAAAATTCCACATGTAAGAAGTCGCGTGTACAGAATTGTTTTGCAATGTCAGTTGGTCAAAATATATACTTGGCACAAACGCTGCTTTTGGATAAAATAAACTGGGATCGGTTTGTATGGTCACAGACATCCCAGGACTCAGGTTATAAAATGTACCACTTGATGTCGTTCTGAGTTCAACACTTCGAACCCGGTATTGAATCACACCTTGTCCAACACAAGAATCTACAAAAGCTTCTATAGCAATAGGAGTCTCATTCTGCAACACGAACGCTGAATCTTTGCTCGTTTTTTTATACACAAAATATCCGATGCTATGCATTGGTTTTATCCAGGTAAGATGAACGTTCGGACCTTGCTGAGTTGCTATGAGATTTTCGACGGGCAAATGATTGTACATCTTGATGGTGGGATCCCCCATCAATGCCGTATGTGCATATCCTCCATAAAATGGAGGATAATACAATCCCCGGTTGTTCATTGTAATTTGTGCAGCATATCCAATCGGTTCTCCAAGTGCCATGTGATGAAACATCCACGAAGGTCTGTTGCCCCAAGTGCTTGCCAGGCAAGTTCTCGATGCAATGGCAGCCCTCAGAAAATTATTGGGATAATCCCAATCTCCGAAATAAGAACCAAACATCATCACAAATATGGTCTGCAATGAATCATTTGTAAAATTGGTGGTACTGGAAATGTCTGAAGCACTTTCAGGTCCGCCGCCTCCGCATCCATAGGCCCATAAGTAAGATTGATTGGAAAGGGTTTGCCGGAATTCCACATCTTTGACTTGGGAATAGCCAAACATGGGTACAAAATTTTTCCATCCAACGGAACCAAGTCCTTCGATATCCCGAAAATTATTATCGACGAGTGCCCGTTCCTTTGCTTGAATTAAACCACTGCGCCATTGATGATCTTTGTCGAGATACCTTCTCAACAACTGTTCTTCAGATTCTGAAAATTTCGTCATGTTGGCAAAATCTACGCGGCCTATTTGAATTTCAACTGGGGCAGGGATCACATTGTTATCGAACTTACCATCGCCGGGAAGATTGTCATTGCGGGTCCCCGGAGGAATGTTTGTGTTGACCGTTTGATCTGTCCAAAGCCCATTAAGATCCGCATAATAACCATCGCATGGCCAGGCGCCTTTGTGATCACTATGATGACCATCAGGAACAATCTCACCTGCATAAGGAACGGGCACGCGGCCCAAAAGAAAAACAGCTTGATTGGTATCGCGCTCTTGAACAGCCCATGAGCGAATATTTTCTTTGACATTTTTCACAGATGCATTGCGGTCTATATAAATGGTATCGACATACCATCCCTCTGCTTCCATATCCAACATCAATCTCGAAATTTCAAAGCTTAAAGATTGCTGAAAACGATGGTCAATGACCACGAGGCAAGTTCCTGAATGATGAATAGGAGCTCGTCGGATTCCTGAGTAAATATATCCCGAACCAAAATTTGGAGTACCATTACCATAGGGATACGCAGGAAGACTTTTGATGACCTGGTATTCGTAAGCTATTCCCGATAAGACTGTAGAATCTGTCCACGAAACACTCGAAGGACTCAAACTTGTCAAACTATCTTTCCATGTCAGGTCGTATTTGGATTTTCGCCAAATGGTGTAACCCCCGTTTGCAGTGTCCAGAACCCAATGTAAGGTAATGCGTGAAGGATTTTCCTCAACCACGGCCTGCAGGAGTACAGATTGCCGTGCATCGTATAGATGTTGAGCAGTTAAACTTGCTAGACAAATATAAAAGCAAGCGATGAAGCAAGAAATCTGTTTCATTCACAATGATAAGCAATAGTGCTCAAATGCGATTCCAAGTCGAAAACAATTTCTGGAAATGCCGATATCAAAAGGATTTATTCATAAACACCTATGACCAGCACGGAGCAGGATTTTGCTTTTGGAATTTAAAATGAAAAATGGGTGGTCATCTTGGTTTTATGAATTTTACTTAATCCATAATCTCTTAGCTGATTTGCTTTCTCAAAATCGTCTACATTTCTAAATTATTGAGGTGTCTGCGTGTTTCTCCTGCATGTAAAATAGAAGATTCCTTGGGTTCCTTTGTAGTTCCCCCCAAAAATTGGACAGCATTTATAATAACTATAAAACCATTAAATTGCTGTCATGTCACGAAGGAAATTTACCCCCAATTTCAAACTTAAAGTGGTCCTGGAATCACTTTCCGAAAG
>Ga0268298_10000232_pt1 | contig 73339 bp, 72 predicted proteins | sample WWTPWeurt_MetaG_FD_194462 | JGI IMG/M metagenome (GOLD analysis project Ga0268298, IMG submission 194462) | Activated sludge microbial communities from WWTP in Nijmegen, Gelderland, Netherland - WWTP Weurt | ecosystem: Engineered > WWTP > Aerobic digester > Activated sludge | place...
TCACCGAGACAAGAACAGAAGGTTGATGTGATGAAGGGAAAAGAGACTGTGACAAATAAATTTCCTGAAAAAGATAAACAAGATTTTGAAAGGAAAAATTTTAGAAACTCCACGATTTTAAGTGCGCGAGAGATTACAAATATTCCTTCTGTTTCTTCTAAGAAAGAAAATACCCCTAAGCAGGAGTATCATAAGTCGGAAAATATAGTCAAAAAGGAAAATTTTTCGAATACACAAGTTAAGAACACTATTGCATCGCAGATGCAATCGGAGAAAGATGATAAAGATTCTCTGCAAAATAAAGAGCAACCCCAGAAAAAATTTGAGCCCATTGATCGTGTTTTTCAGCAGGAATGGGTTGATTTTTCAAAAGTTTGGATAGAAAATATTTGTAAATCATTTTCAGTTACTATAACTTCTGCAGAGTATTCTATTATCCACGATAATCGTTATTTATCCGTAAAAATACACTTTTCTGGTAATTTGTTGAAGCAGGGTTCTCTCAAGGGGATTGGATATAGTTTAAGCGTTCTTTTGCAAGAGGCGATTAAAAAGAAATATCCAGCATTTGATAGTCACTTTCATCGTGTCATTGTTAATGAGACTCTTTAAAATTAAACAATGGATTATTCAACTATAATTGTTGCGCAGGCAACACCAATCGGTGCTGGTGCGTTAACGATTGTACGATTTTCCGGATTGAATATACGTATTTTTTTATCAAAATTTATAAAATTATCCTCTGGTATCTCTCTTGAGCAGGTTCCAACGCATACCATTCATCATGGATTTTTTTTTGATAATAATGGAGAAAAAATTGATGAGATACTCTGTTCTGTGATGGATGGACCAAAGAGTTTTACTGGTGAAGATACCATTGAAGTAACTATGCATAATAATCAATCTTTGGTGGATTTTGCGGTAGAGACGGTTGTGAAAAGTGGTTATTGTAGAATAGCTGAGCCGGGAGAGTTTACTCAGAGGGCCGTGATTAATGGAAAAATGGATCTTGTTCAAGCTGAGGCTATTAATGATCTTATAATCGCTCATTCGATTGAAGAGATAAAAATTTTGTTATCTCAACGAGACGGGTCTCTCTCAAATTTATTGGGTAAAATAAAAAAATATATAGAAAAAATGCATCTTCTTTGTGAAGCGTCTATTGAATTTTTCGATGATGATCATTCTAATATTGATTCATGTAAAAAAATAGAGTTATTGCTTTTGGAGGTTGATAAAGATCTTTCCTCTATCGTTTCTGAAAAAAAATCTATAGAAGACAATACGAGGCAAGGGGTTAAGATAATTATCATGGGACAAACAAATGTCGGAAAATCTTCCCTTTTTAATGCGTTGATCGGAGCTAATAGGGCAATTGTTTCGAATATCCCTGGAACCACACGTGACACCATTGAATGGTTTGGAAAAAAAGGTGGAATGCCTTTTACCCTCATAGATAGTGCTGGCATAAGGGATACTAATGATGAAATAGAATTAGAAGGGATCGGACGCGCAAAGAAAATGATGAATGAAAGTGACATTATTTTGTTAGTAGATGATGGGATAACGGTCAATGAAGAACGCGAAATTTTTAAAAAAACAGTCTTACACCCTATATTAGAAAGTTCGTTTCTTAGAGAAAAAGTTATTGTTGTGCATAGTAAAAGCGATATAGCAGGGAAGAATGATCTTCTTCCTGATTATGAAAAATTTAGCTTAACTCAACATTCTGTTTCAACCTTTACCCATGCTGGTATCGATGATCTTTGGGAAGATATTTTTTTGAGAACAAGAAAATTATTTGATAAGCAAAAAACTCCCTTTATTCTCAATAAAAGACAACGGATATTATTTTTTTGTATTAATGAAAAAATTGGAGAGATCCGTTCCCTTTTTTTAAGGGGCAGTGTTGAAAGAATAGAGATTATTTCATTGCATCTGCGAGAGATTTTGGAAATGATAGACCAGATAACAGGCAAAACAATTAATGAAAAGACATTAAATGATATTTTTTCCCATTTTTGTGTGGGAAAGTAAGAGAAGAATAGGAGCAATGAAATGTTTAGTGGTACAGAAATCGAATAATATCATTTTTTGTTGAATAAATAGTTAGTAGCAGCATGATGCCTATAGATAAATAGGTGATGATTTGAGGTGCCCAGCTTGGTATTCTTTTTTTGAATAGACGGTATAGTCCCAACATGATTAGCTGCCCTCCGTCAAGAATAGGAATAGGGAGTAAATTTACGACAGCAAGTCCAATGCTTACGATTGCCATAAATACTAAAAATGCCATAAATCCCTTTTCGATAGCCTTTGTGCCCATCTGTATAACGCCAAGTGGACCAGCAATATTACTTGCATCAAATTTTTTAATGCTTTGTATGATGCCAGTTGCTGTCGTTTTTATTATTTTTGTTGTTACATAGATTGATTCTATCGATCGTTCTACGAACGAAGATTCATTGGGGGTCACAATTATCTTATTTATGTCTTTTTTTTCAAGCGATATTCGGTGAAAATTTTCGCAATTTGAATAGGAAACTCCCAATTCAACCGAATCGCTATTTGTTTCTGTAAATTCGTTTACAATGTCGTGGTAAAATTTTACTCTTTTCCCGTTGCAGTAAATGACGATAGCATTTTCATTATTTGGTTCCATTTCGTTTTCGGTTTCTTGTAGTGTAATTGTTGTATTTGGTCTGAAATTATTGATGAATTTTAAATCAATATTTCCAATTCCAATACTCAAAAATAATGCAATATAAGAAAATAAGATATTAAATATTATTCCTCCGAGAATGATGCACACGCATTGCAAAAAAGAGGTTTTTCTAAGAATATACCCGAGGTCATTGTTTTTTTCTTTTGAGCTGCCAATGTTAACATATCCAGCGATTGGTATTATTCCGATGCTATATTTAGTTTTTCCAAAAATTTTTTTAAAAATTGTTGGGCCAATTCCAACTGCAAAGTTTGCCACAGGCACACCAAAAAATTTACAAAAAATAAGATGTCCGAATTCATGGATTGTTATTAAAAAGCCAAGGGAACAGATACCTAATAGCACGGGATATATTTTTTCTATCATATGGAGGATAATGGTGATCATGGTGGACTTCTCCAAAAATTATGTTGTGATACATTTTGTATTACCCCTCCATCATAAGTTATGGGGGACCAAACGATGGCAATAATACACGAAATTTATAAAAAATGACAAGAATACTTGAAAAAATAAATAAAAAGATTACAATAAACTTTGATGTTCGTATACTTTATTAGAGTACCCGCTATAAAATTTTTATCTTTTTTATAAGGTACATGTTGAGTAGGTTGTGATAAATACCGTAAGGAAAGTGTAGATATATGCCAACAGTGAATCAAATAATAAGAAAGCCGAGAGTAGCAAAGGTACAGAAAACAAAAAGCCCAGCTCTTAAGAGAAAACCGCAGGCCAGGGGGGTTTGTCTCAAGGTTTTTACCACAACGCCAAAAAAACCGAATTCTGCAGTAAGAAAGGTAGCAAGGGTTCGTTTGTCAACAGGATATGATGTAACTGCGTATATCGGCGGGGAAGGGCATAATTTACAAGAACACTCTGTGGTTTTAGTTCGTGGAGGTCGTGTTGCCGATCTTCCTGGTGTTAGATATCATATTGTTCGCGGTGCTCTCGATACAGCTGGTGTTTCAGGAAGAAAGCAAGCGCGTTCAATGTATGGAACAAAGAGAAGCAAGGGTAAGGGCGTTGAGCAAGCGAAGGGAAAGGCGTAATAAGTAAAAGATAAAATAAAAGGATATGAAAAAAGGGTTCGAGTGAAGTATGCCTAGAAGAAAATCTGTAAATATTGTGCGAGATGTTGGTGTTGATCCTCTGTACGGGAAAGAATTCATACAAAAATTTATAAATGTTGTTATGTGGAGAGGAAAAAAAAACGCTGCACGCCGTCTTGTGTATGGCGCAATAAAAATCATTGAAAAAAGATTGAATGGTAGCGCGGAAAAAGCGGTAGAGGTTTTTGATCGCGCTTTGCAAAATTGTATTCCCTTGGTTGAGGTACGCGCTCGTAGGATTGGTGGAGGTGTTTATCAAATTCCTGTAGAGGTATCGAAGCTTCGTGGTCGTGCTATTGCGATACGGTCCCTTGTTAATGCTGCTAATGAAAGAGAGGGAAATGATTTTTCTATTAAATTAGCAAATGAGTTATCTGATGCGGCTGATGGAAAGGGTGGTGCGATTAAGGCAAAATTTGATAAGCATAAGCAGGCAGATGCCAATAAAACATTTTCGCATTTGAGTTGGTAGGTTGTTATGGCGATTCATTTGTCTAAGCTTAGAAATATCGGTATAGCAGCGCATATAGATTCAGGGAAAACTACTGTTACGGAAAGAATTCTTTTTTATACCGGGGTTGTACACAAAATTGGAGAAGTTCATGAGGGTGCGGCGACGACCGATTTTATGGAGCAGGAAAGAGAGCGTGGTATAACGATTCAATCGGCGGCGATAACCTGTGAATGGAAGGATGTTCAGGTTAACATCATAGATACTCCGGGGCATGTTGATTTTACTATAGAGGTAGGAAGATCACTTAGGGTACTTGATGGTGTAGTTGCGGTTTTCTGTGCAGTTGGTGGGGTGCAACCTCAATCCGAAACGGTTTGGCGTCAGGCGAACCGATACAAAGTTCCTCGTATAATTTTTGTTAATAAGATGGATCGAATTGGGGCGAATTATTTTAAGACTATTGAACAAATAAATTCAAAATTACATGGAAATGCCGTAGCGATGCAGTGTCCGATAGGTGAATCAGATAGTTTTTCTGGTGTTATTGATTTGCTTTCCATGAAAGAGATTTCTTTTAGTGAAGGGGATCGAGGTTCAACTATTATTCAATCGGATGTTTCTCCAGCGTATTTTGAACGTGCAAAATCATTGCGTGCGGCTATGGTGGAGAAAATTTGTGAACTTGATGATGATCTTGTTGAAAAATTTTTGAATGGTGATGAAATTTCGATTGAAGAGTTAAAAAGCGTTTTGCGTCGTGGGGTTTTGCAGAGAAAAATAGCGCCTGCTTTTTGTGGAACGGCTTTTAAGAATAAGGGTATTCAGCCAATGTTGGATGCGGTAATTGATTATCTTCCGTCTCCTCTTGATATTGATCCCGCTGTTGGAATTTTGGAATCAGACGGATCTTCTGTGATTTGTTCATCAAGTCGAAGTGAGTCGCTTGCTGCTTTGGTTTTTAAAATAATAACCGATCAATTTGGTGTACTCTCATTTGTGAGAGTTTATTCTGGTGTTCTTAAGTCCGGGTCTTATGTATTTAATGTTAATAAAGGATCAAAGGATAGAGTAAGTCGACTTGTCAGATTGCGCGCAAATAAAAAAGAAGAAGTAGATGAGATAGCGGCTGGCGATATAGGGGCTGTTGTTGGGTTAAGGGAGCCAAATACTGGTGATACTGTATGTGATGAATCAAGAAAATTATTTTTAGAAAAAATAGATGTTCCTGCGCCAGTTATTTCAGCATCAGTCGAGCCGATAAATAGTGCTGATTATGATAAAATGGTTGTGTCTCTCAGGAAAATGGTTCAAGAGGATCCTTCTTTGCATTTTACTTATGATAAAGAAACATCTCAAACTGTTATTAGGGGGATGGGGGAATTGCATCTCGAAATTGTTGTTGATCGTTTAAAGAGAGAGCATAAGGTTGAAGTTACGCAGGGCAAATTGCAGGTTGCGTACAAAGAAACAATTCAAAAAATGGTTGAGGCGGAAGGGAAATATATACGACAATCTGGTGGTCGTGGTCAATATGGGCATGTTCGTATTAAATTTGAACCACTTTCTCGTGGAAAAGGCTTTGAGTTTGTGAATGCAATTGTTGGGGGAACTATTCCCCGCGAATATATTCCTGCCGTTGAAAAGGGACTCGAAGAGGCTAAAAATAATGGGGTATTGGCCGGGTATCCAATAGTTGATTTTAGGGCAACTCTTCATGATGGAAGTTTTCATGAGGTTGATTCTTCCGAAATAGCCTTTCATGTTGCCGCTTCATTATGCTTAAAAGATGGTATAAGTCGTGGTGATGCGTGTTTGTTAGAGCCGGTTATGCGTGTAGAGGTTGAAACGCCGGCAGATTATTTTGGGGATGTGATGGGTGATCTTAATGCGAGAAGGGGAAAGATTTGTGGAATGGAGATGCAGTCTGGTTCTCAAATTATTGTCGCTGAGGTTCCGCTTGCTGAAATGTTTGGATATTCAACTGAGCTTCGTTCGATGACGAAGGGGAGAGCAACGTATTCTATGGAATTTCAAATGTATAAAGAGGTACCAAAGGCAATACAAAATAATATTGTGGCTTCGCAGGCATGAAAAATATTTGTTTAAATGTTTGTATAAAAATATGAGGTATTGAGGAGTAAATTATGGCAAAAGGTGTATATAATCGTGTTAAGCCGCATGTAAATGTGGGTACTATTGGGCATGTTGATCATGGAAAAACAACGTTGACAGCAGCGATAACGGTGGTTTTGTCTAAGGAAGGCGGAGCGGAAAAATTGCGATATGATCAGATTGATAAGGCTCCGGAAGAAAAGGCTCGAGGTATTACCATCGCTATTTCACATGTTGAGTATGAAAGTAAAGCTCGTCATTATGCGCATATTGATTGCCCTGGGCATGCTGATTATGTAAAGAATATGATAACTGGAGCTGCTCAGATGGATGGAGCAATTTTAGTGGTTTCGGCAGCGGATGGCGCAATGCCTCAGACTAGAGAGCATATACTTCTTGCAAAGAATGTTGGTGTTCCTTATATAGTTGTTTATTTGAATAAGTGTGATTTGGTAGATGATGAAGAAATGATAGCGATGGTTGAAGAAGAGATTCGTGACCTTCTTACCTCCTACGGATTTCCCGGAGATAAAACTCCGTTTGTACGCGGTTCTGCGGTAAAGGCATTAGAGGGAGATCTTTCGCCAATTGGGGAAGCATCGATAAAAGGTCTTGTTTCAGCGCTTGATACCTATATTCCAGATCCAATTCGTGAAATAGATAAGCCATTTTTGATGGCAATAGAAGGGGTTTTTTCAATTCCTGGTCGTGGTACAGTTGTTACTGGTAGAATTGAGCGCGGAATTATAAAGGTTGGTGAAGAGGTCGAGGTTTTGGGTTTAGGCGCAAATAAGAAGTCTGTTGTGACCGGTGTTGAGATGTTTCGCAAGGAGTTGACCGAAGGAAGAGCTGGTGATAATGTCGGTCTTTTATTGCGCGGAGTCGAAAAAAATGAGGTTGAGCGGGGCATGGTTGTTGCCAAGGTAGGAACAGTTAAGCCGCATAAAAAATTTAAATGTCAGGTTTATATTTTGAAAAAAGAGGAAGGGGGAAGGCATACAGCATTTTTCTCCGGTTATCGACCTCAATTTTATTTTAGAACCACTGATGTTACTGGTGTCGCGACAACCGATACCCCTGAAGCAATGATTATGCCTGGTGATAATGTGCAACTTACCGTTGAGCTTATCTCCCCTATTGCGATGGAAAAAGATGTTCGTTTTGCGATTCGTGAAGGTGGCAGAACAGTGGGATCTGGAGTGGTTACGCAGATTATAGAATAAAAATAGTAAAAAAATAGCATAATAGGGGTGGAATTAGTATGAAAAAACAAGAGATTAAAGTGGTTCTTAGGTCGTATGATCATCAGCAGTTGGATAAGGCTGTTAAGGAAATTGTTCGTGCGGTAAAAAAAGCGGGTTCTACGATTGTGGGGCCGATTCCACACCCTAATAAAATTATTGATTGGACGGTATTGCGTTCGCCTAATAATGATAAAAAATCGAGAGAACAGTTTCAGTTGATAACTCATAAAAGAGTGTTGGGGATTGAAGTGATGTTAAATCAGCAGGGAAAGGGCGGAGAAGAAACAATGGATGCCCTTATGAAATTGCAAATTCCTTCTTCTGTTGATGTTGAAATTAGATGATGATAAAAGAAGAGGGGTCGGTGATATAAAAGTATGAAAGAGTGTGTATGGGGAAAAAAGGTGGGGATGACTCAACTTTTTTCCAATGATGGATCAACGGTTATTCCAGTCACGGGTATTTATTTGGGTGAGTGGTATATACTTGAGAAAAAGATAAAAAAAAATTTATCGTCTGCGGTGACAAAAGAGATTATTGTTGTGGGGATGTTGCGTGATAAATTTAAAAAAAATGGGTTCGATCTTTCTTTCTTAAAAAATAAAAAAAAGTATTTTCTTTATGTGAGAGAATGTAGGTCTCAAGGTTTTACAGAAAAAAATGTTGGCGATCTTTTACAGGGTGAATTTTTGTTTAAAAATGAAATGATTGTTGATGTTGCTGCCGTATCAATAGGAAAAGGATTTCAGGGTAGTGTAAAGCGGCATGGGTTTAGTGGTGGACGAGGAAGTCATGGTGATAAGCTTGGGAGAAAGCCTGGATCATTAAGTGGATTAAGAACGCAAGGAAGGGTTTTTAAGGGAAAGCGCTTGCCTGGTCGATGTGGATTAAAGACCTGTACGATAAAAAATCTTCCAATTAATACCGTTGATCACAAAATAAAAGTGTTGTTTGTAAAGGGATCTGTTCCTGGAAAGAGTGGTTCATTGGTTCGTATCAGTTGGATTGGGGCATAAATATGAAAAATAATGTTATTGAAAATGTTTCAGATAAATTTTTTTCAATTGAATCTTTCGAAAATATTTTTGGTAAAGATGCGGTTGTTTCTGAAATATCGCCATTATTATTTGCACAATCTGTTCGTACATTTTTGCAAAACGGAAGGCAGGGGACTGTTTTTTGTAAGGGGCGTAGTGATGTAACTTCCAGGTCAAATTTGAAGCCGTGGCGTCAAAAGGGAACCGGACGAGCTCGCGCGGGGTCGCCAAGATCACCGTTATGGCGAGGGGGCGGAAAATCACATGGTCCGCAAGGAAGAGGCTCTGATCTTGTTTTTTCAAAAAAATCTGGAAAATTATCGAAAAAATATATTTTACAGCAATATGTTGAACGAAAGAAGGTTATATCATTGTCATATGATCCAAAAATAATTTCATGTAAGGAATCTGTGAGATTGATTTCAGAGATGGGGATACAGGGTAAAAAAATTTTATTTTTGCATGCATATAATGATTTTAATACCATTTGTTCCTTTAATAATATTAATTTTGTTTCATTGGTCTCATATGATGCGATATCTGCTTATGCGGTTGCATCTGTTGAGTATATTTTATTTTTGGAAAAGGATAGAAATGAATTTTTAGAGGTAGTGAAATCATGGGCATAAAATTAATAAATAATTATTCGAAAATTTTGTCTGTTATTAAGGGAACAAAAACAACTTCAAAGGCTGTAGCGTACAATAAGAAAAAAAAATTAATTGTTGATGTTGCCATGTATGCAACAAAAGAGGATATTAAGAGAGCGGTTAAATTACTTTTTGGTGTGCCTGTTATCTCTGTAAACACTATTATTGTAAAAGGAAAAGAAAAGATGTACGGAAGGCGACATAGATATAAGGGTGTTGATAAAAAAAAAGCAATATTGTGTATAGGTGATGTTGCAATGAGTGATAAGGATTCAATGAAAAAAACGGAATCATTGATGAGTGAGGCGGTTCATCAGTCGGATCAGGGAATAGTTAAATAAGTGAAAAATATAAGGAAAATAAAAAAAGATGAGTACAAGGGTTGTTAGAAGAAAACCGCGTACACCGTCATTAAGAGCACAGTCTTATGTCTATAATGATGCGATATCAAAGGGTGATCGTCCCATTAAGTCTTTGCTTGGTGGAAAAATTAAGAAAACCGGCGGCAGAAATTGTTACGGTAGAATTACGGTTCGTCATCGTGGCGGTGGGGCATTTCAAAAATATAGAATAATAGATTTTAATCGATTCGAAAAAAATCTTTTTGGAAAGGTTGTCAGTATTCAGTATGATCCAAATAGAAATGTTCCAATTGCTTTGGTGGTGTATTCAAATGGAATAAAAAAATATTTATTGTTGGCAGAAGGTATTTCTGTGGGGTCAACGGTAATAGCTAGTGAAACAGCCGATGTTTCTGTCGGAAATGCACTTCCTTTAAAATGTATTCCAGATGGTTTTGCAATACACAACATTGAAGTTCGTCCTGGTTCTGGTGGAAAAATGGTTCGTTCTGCTGGTGCTTCCGCGCAAATTGTTGCAAAAGAGGGAGAATATGTTACCATTAAAATGCCTTCTGGGGAAATACGATTGTTGCATCAAAATTGTTGGGCAACCGTAGGGGCATTAGCAAATGCAGGATATAAAAATGAGAGCATAGGTAAGGCGGGACGTAATAGGTGGAGAGGAAAAAGGCCTTCAGTTAGAGGAATGGCGATGAATCCTATCGATCATCCACATGGTGGCGGCGAAGGGCGTAGTAAATCAGGTTCTCATCCAGTGTCACCTTGGGGAAAATGTGCGAAAGGAACTAAAACGAGGATGAGAAAAAGTCGTTTTATTATACGGCGTAGGAATTCTGTGTGATAGGTGAAATAGTTATGAAAAAAGTAAAAATTGACTTTTTTAGTTTGTAAAGAGGATAATATGGCTCGTTCTTCGGATAAAGGTCCTTTTGTTGATGATCATTTGCAGAAAAAAATTGATAATGCGGGTGGCGGAAAGATAAAGGATGCGATAAAAACATGGTCCCGGCGGAGTATGATAACTCCTGATTTTGTGGGAAAAATCTTTGATGTTCACGATGGAAAAAAATTTGTTAAGGTGCATGTTACCGAAAGTATGGTTGGTCATAAATTAGGCGAATTCGCGCCTACCAGGATATTTCGTATGCACAGTGGCCAACGAAAGGCTGGTGCTGCTCCAGCAGCTACCACATAAGGGTGAAGTATGTATAGGGCAATTGCAAAAAATGTACCATTTTCTCAATATAAATTACGCTTGTATGCTGATGTTATACGTTCAAAAAAAGTTGATCACGCATTGCGTTTGTTAAAGTCGTTCAGGGATCAAAGAAGTGTCGTTTTGTACAAGGTTGTTTTTTCTGCTTTTTCTAATGCAAAAAATCTTTTGAATATAAATGAGGGGAATGCCGATAAGAAAGAGATGAATTTTTTGGATCAACTTTATATTAATGAAATTCGTGTTGATCAGGGTGTAATGCGTAGATACTTTGCGCCTAGTGCTCGTGGTCGTGCAAAATTGCAAAAAAAAAGACATTGTCATATTTTTGTCTCTCTTGCTCCATTGAGTGGTGGTAGTGATAAGAAAATTTTATTAAAAAATGAAGTTGAAGTGGTTAGGGAGCAATAAAAATGGGGCAAAAGGTTAATCCTATATCTTTTAGGGTTGGTGTTCGTGGATGTAACAAAAAATGGGGGTCGCGTTGGTTTTCGAAGAATCAATATGCAGACATTTTTTTGGAAGATATTCGTATACGTGATTATTTAAATAAGAATTATGCTCATACAAAAATAGATAAAATTGATATAGAGCGGTCGGGTGATCATGTTAAGATAGTTGTTTATTCTGCTTCTCCTGGTATTTTGATAGGGAAAAAGGGTGCGGATATTGAAAATTTACGTGGTGAAGTTTCGAAATTGATAGCAAAAAAGTCTATTGAATTGGTTGTTTCTGAGGTTCGTGATCCTTTGCTTTCTGCGACAATTGTTTCGCGATCGGTGGCTGATCAATTGGAGCGTAGGGTGACATTTAAAAGAGCTATTAAAAAGGCGGCGGCAGATGTAATGCGTGCTGGTGCAAAAGGTGTTAAAATACGTGTTTCAGGTCGTCTCGATGGTGCTGAAATTGCAAGAGATGAGTGGATTCGTGTTGGTTCTACGCCTTTGCATACATTGCGAGCCGATATTGATTATGCATTATCTGAGGCTAAGACGATTTATGGTCAAATAGGGGTTAAGGTTTGGATATGTCGTGGCGAGTACCGTTCTTCGGTTGCATTGTAGGTGATGAAATTTAGGATATAAATAATATGCGTATACCAAAAAAAACTAAATTTAGAAAAGCGCAGCGTGGAACTATGAAGGGGGTTTCCAAGGGAGCTCGTTCTTTAATGTTTGGAGATATCGGATTAAAATCTTTGGAGCCTGTATGGATGAGTGCTCAGCAGATCGAGGCTATGCGTTCAACTATTTCTCGAGGATTAAAAAAATATGGAAAATTGTTTTTGCGCGTTTTTGCGGATAAACCAGTTTCAAAAAAGCCTGCAGAAACACGTATGGGAAAGGGTAAGGCTGCGGTTGAAAAATGGGTGGCTGTTGTGAAGCGTGAAAGAATTTTAGTTGAGCTTTCTGGATTATCTGTTGATGAAGCAAAGAAGCTTTTGCATACTGTTTCATGTAAATTGCCAATGAGAACTAAGATGATTTTTAAAGATAAGGAAAAAGAATTATCTACTGAAGAAAATGTTAGTGCTGTCGCAGAAAACATAGTGTTAAATAGTTAATAGGGAGGTTGCTTATAATGGAAGATCAAAAAAAAAAAATTACGCCTATGAAAAAATTAGCAAACAAAACTATTAATGATGCCATTCAATATTATTTTGATAATGTACGGCAGTTGGTTCAATTACGATTACAGGCAAGTAAGGAGCAAATTGTTAGTTTTTCCTCTGAAAAAAAAAAGTTACAGAGAGAAATCGCAAGAATTTTGCATCATATAAGGTCTAATTTATTATCGGGAATTGAATTTGAAAAGTTTGTGGGGGATTTAAAGTTGGGGTCGAAGGGATTAAAAGAATCAGTTGAAAGCGATATTAATTTTGGTGAATTAACTAGTCAATCTACCAATGAAGATAAAAAAGTTGAAAAATGAGCGTTTTTAGATTGATTTAAAGAAAAATTTATCATATTGAAGTAAGAAATAAGTAGCAATAAAAGTTTATTTTTGCTTATTATTTTATGTTGGTTTATACTAAGTTTAGTTTTTAGTTGTTTTATGGATCGGAGTGCCGTGGTTTCTCAAGAGAAAAGAAAAAAATTATATACGGGGATTGTTGTTTCAAAAAAAATGAATAAGACAGCAACTGTCCTTGTAGAGCATGTATATAAGCATGCTGTCGTTGGTAAGGTTTTACGTAAAAAAAGAAAATTTCACGTCGATGATCCTGCTAATGTTAGTACTGTTGGAGATATTATTTCTTTCTACGAGGGGCGACCTGTTTCAAAAATGAAATATATGCATTTTTGTGAGGTGATAAGGAAGGGGATCGATCAAAAAGATCTTCATTTAGAGGTAAAAGATTCTTAAGAGGGTGATATGTCAATACAAAAACAAACATATTTAAATGTTGCAGACAATTCTGGTGCTCTTGAAATTCAATGTTTTCATGTGGTTGGAAGTACAAGAAAAAGAGAGGCAAGGCTTGGGGATTTTATTGTTGCTGCTGTTAAAAAAGCGATTCCCGGTGCGCAAATAAAGAAGGGTGATGTTGTTAAAGCGGTTGTTGTTCGGTGTTGTAAAAATTATAGACGCGATGATGGAAGTTATATACGTTTTAACGATAATGCTGCTGTTATAATAAAAAATATGAAAGAAAAAGAGTTGGTGGCGACGCGCATATTCGGTCCGATACCTCGTGAATTAAGGGAGAAGGGATTTTCCAAAATAGTTTCTTCTGCGACAGAGGTTGTATGAATAAGAGTATTAAGAAATATTTTGGGCATGTTCGGCTTGGAGATGAAGTGATTCTTCTTTCAGGTAATAGTCGTGGAAAAAGTGGAAAAATCATAGCTGTTGATAGAAAGCATGGTCGAGTAAAGGTTTCGGGGATTGCTCTTTGTATGAGGCATAAAAAGGCAAATAACACTGGTGAAAAATCGCAAATTTTTGTTAAGGAGCGTTTTATATCTGCCTCCTCTGTAAAAAAGATTGTCAGTGGTTAATTTTTTGTTAATCGTAAGAGTTATGGAGAAAAATAATGAATAATGTGCAACAAGGTCATGTTCGGCAGATACAAGATGAAGTAAAGAAGAAGTTGATTCTTTCTCTTGGAAAAAAGAATATTATGGAGCTTCCTTTCGTTATGAAGGTTGTTCTCAATGTTGGTATTCGTGATGCGGTTTCTGATTCGAAGGTTGTTGCGAAGGTGTTGCAGATTTTGTCTGCAATTGCTTCTCAAAAGGCGGTTAAAAGATTAGCAAAAAAATCAATTGCTGGGTTTAAGATTCGAGAAGGAATGCCTATAGGGGCTTCTGTTACGTTGCGTGGGGACAGAATGGTTGATTTTATCAATAAGCTTATAAATGTTTCTTTGCCGAGGATACGTGATTTTCATGGTGTTTCTCGTAAATTTGATTTTGATGGTAATTATAATTTGGGTATTCGTGATGTTGGTATATTTCCCGAGGTTGATTTTGGAAGTATTTCTGAAAATCCATTTGGTATGAATATAACTTTTGCTATCAGTTCCTCTTCTGCTGCTGATTCTTTGGCGTTATTAGAGGCCTATGGCATGCCTTTTGCGAAAAAATAGTGGGAAAAAAATATGGCGAGAAAAGCGTTAATTGAAAAAAATAATGGTGAACTAAAGTTTGCGATACGTCACAGAAATCGTTGTGAATTATGTGGAAGGCCTCGTGGTTTTATACGTTTTTTCAAGATGTGTAGATTGTGTTTTAGAAAATTTGCTTCTCAAGGGTTATTGCCCGGGGTTCATAAGGCGAGTTGGTAATTTAATTAAAGGGAAATATTACGTATGTCGGTTGATAGTGTTGGAAATTTTTTTACAATCATAAGAAATTCTGTCATGTGTGCAAAAAGATCCGTTTCGGTACCCTTTTCGAATATGAAGTATCAGATAGCGAATATTCTTTTCAGAGAAGGTTTTATTAATGAAGTATCGATTTTTGGAAGCGGTGTTGAAAAAAAGATTATTCTTAATTTAAGATACCATAGTAGTGAATCTGCGATTCACAGTATTGAACAGGTCAGTAAGCCTGGTCGTCGTGTGTATGTTCCGGTTGATAAAATTCCGGTTGTTGATGGATTTGGTATATCTATTCTTACTACTTCCTCTGGAATCGTGACTGGAAAAGAAGCGGTTCAAAAGGGAATTGGCGGCGAAATTATCTGTAAAATATGGTAATTTAAGGGGTAATAAAGATGTCTAAGCTTGGAAGAAGGCCAATATTATTGGGGGATAAATTATCAGTAAAGAGAGAGAGTGGTGGTGCTTTTATATTTACATTGGATAATGAAAAATGGTCTTATGATTTACCAGAAATTTTTGATTTTTCAGTAGAAAAAAATTCTTTGTCAATTTTTCCGAGAGAAGGGATCTCCTTAAGAAATAGTAGAATTTTTGATATTAAAACAAAATGGGGTTTACATAGAGCATTGATAAATAATTTGGTATGTGGTATCAAAAAATCATTCGAAAAGCAGATTATTATAGATGGACTTGGCTTTAAAGCTCAAAAGCAGGGAAAAGAGCTTGTTTTTTCATTAGGTTTTAGTGAGAAAAAAACTATTGAAATTCCAGGCAATATTGCCGTTGAGATAGATAAAACTGGGCAATCTATAATTGTTAAAAGTAGCTGTAAAATGTCTCTTGGGCAATTTTGTGCATCGATTAAGGATTTTAGAAAAGTGGAGCCTTATAAGAATAAAGGAATTCGTTGTTTTGGTGACATAGTAAGGAAGAAGGCTGGTAAAACTAAATAAAATGGATGGTGTTGTATGTCTATAATGAGAAAGATCAAAGAGCGTATTGGGCGCAGAATAAAACGTGTTCGCGGTTCTTTTTCTACAATTTCTGAAGAAAAATTAAGAATCTCAGTATTCCGTAGTAATAAAAACTTTTATGCGCAGGTGATCGATGATTCTCGGGGAGTAACTCTTGAGAGTGTTGTTTCTGGTTTTTGTGAAGAAAAGGGCGATAAAAAAAAAATGGCATATGCTGCGGGAGTTAAATTGGCAGATATTCTTGCAAAAAAACATTCATCAAGAAAATTTTTCTTTGATCGTGGAAAATTTCTTTATCATGGGAGAGTGAAGGCTTTCGCGGAAGGTTTACGAAGTGGTGGCATTGTTGTATAAAAATTTATAAAAAATAAAGGAAAATAGATGGAAGAAAATGGTGAAAAATTGGTGGTACAACAGCCTGTTGCGAGTGAGAGCGTAAAGACTGATTTTAGTAGTGTTCCTGAAAGGGGGGCGCAAAAAACAGAGTTTACTGATTTTGTAGTGAGCGTGCGGCGTGTTACCAAGGTGACAAAGGGTGGAAAAAGATTTCAATTTTCTGCTTTTGTTGTTTCAGGTAACTCAACTAATAAGGTTGGTATTGGAAAGGGTAAGGGCAAAGATGTAACAGCAGCGGTGGCAAAGGCTACTGCGCGAGCAAGAAAGAAAATGTTTATTATTCACAAGAATAAAGAAACTATCCCTTATACGGTAGTGGGAAATCATGGCGCTTCAAGGGTCATCTTAAAGCCGGCATATTATGGTACTGGTATGATTGCGGGTGGCGCGGTGCGATCAATTTTTAAGGCGGCGAATATTAATCATGTACTTGCAAAATCTATAGGGACTTCTTCTTCAGGGGTGAATCTTGTAAAGGCAACATTAAACGGGTTGTCAAAATGCAGGTCTTTGACGGATATAGCTCGGTTGCGTGGAAAAACTGTGAAAGAAATTTTATTTGGAGCACATAATCATGTTGGATAGGCTATCTCCTTTGAAAAAAAATAAAAAAAGAGTTGGTCGTGGAGGTGATCATGGTGGAACATCAGGTCGCGGACATAAGGGCCAAAAAGCGCGTGCTCGAAGAGGGCAAAGAGTGCAGTTTGAAGGCGGACAAACTCCATTGACCCGTCGTCTTCCAAAAAGAGGATTTAATAATAAAAGATTCCGTGTATTTACTGATATAATCACTTTTGAGCATATTGAAAAGCTTGTTTCTAGTTTTGGTGTTAAAGAAATCACTTTTGAATTGCTCGCGATTCATGGTATGATCCCAAAGGATAGTAAAAGAGTAAAGCTTCTTGCTACTGGTACGCTAACAAGCCAGGTTTCTATTTCTGTCCATGCATGTAGTGCGCGTGCAATAGAGTTAGTAAAGCAGCTTGGTGGTACGGTTACTCTTATTGAAAAAATCGATGATAAAAAGATTATTATGGATAATAATATACAATGATGGATGGTGGTAAAAATTTATTTTCGGTATCGTTGATTCAGAATACAAGGCAGTTCTTTCTTCGTTTTTCCGATTTTATTTATAAACTTTTTTTTACTTTTTTTGTTCTTGTTGTGTATAGACTGGGAAGTTTCATTCCTGTTGTTGGGATAAATGTATCTCTATTAAAGGAATACATGGGAAATGCGTCGATTGCCGGTGGTTTATTTGGTTTTATTGATCTTTTTTCTGCTGGCAATCTTTCTCAGTGTACTTTATTTGCGTTGGGTATTGGTCCGGCTATTACTGCTTCAATTATTATGCAGTTTGCTGGATTTAGTATTCCTATGATAGAAATGTTAAATAAAGAGGGTGCGTATGGTAGGGCGATTATAAATCGATACACACGATTTCTTACTCTTGGGCTCAGTGTAATGTATAGTGTTGGATATTCTTTTTATCTTGAGTCGATACCGGGGGTAGTTTTTTCTCCGGGATTCGGTTTTAAGATGGTTTTTGTTATTAGTTTAGTTGCAGGATCAATGTTCGTAATGTGGTTGGGCGATCAAATTAAGGTAATAGGGATCGGAAATGGGAGTTCCATGATTATTTTTGCAGGTATTGTTTCTCGTTTTCCTTCCTATTTTTTAAAAACTATTGAGTCTGTAAGAATTGGATCTTTGAGTCCTTTTGCTTCGATTCTTATACTTCTTATTTTTTGTGGGCTCGCGGCCGGTATTGTTTTTTTGGAAAAAGGGGATCGAAAGATTCCAGTGAGTTATGCACGTCGAATTGTAGGGAATAAGATGGTTGCGGGACAATCTTCTTATATTCCATTTAAAATTAATACTGTTGGTGTTATGCCGGTGATATTTGCAAATTCACTTCTTAATATTCCATTATTTGTTATACGAGTATTTTCAAAATATGCATTCTTTGTCTGGCTCGCAGAGGTTTTTAGTTTTAAAGGACCTGTGTATAATTGTCTTTTATTTGGTTTAATTATCTTTTTTACTTATGCGTATGTCGCTCTGATATTTAATCCTGATGAGTTGGCTGAGTCTTTAAAAAAGAACACAGGGTTTATTCCTGGCATTCGTCCCGGACAAAAAACTTCAGAATATTTTGATTCAATTCTTTCAAGAATAGGTTTTATTGGAGCATTATATCTTGCAAGTTTGGCGGTATTTCCAAATATTATTCCTGTTTTTATCCCCGCGATTCCTTTTGGGCTTGGGGGAACTTCTCTTTTAATCGTTGTTGGAGTAGCGCTTGATTTTATCACTCAGATAAAATCATATATTATGACTCATAGATACGATTCATTTTTCTCGTTCAATAAAAAAAGATAGTATAAAAAAGAATTATATTATGATCGATAATAGTGTCTGTTTAAAAAAAATAATTGTTTTCTTTGGTCCTCCAGGTTCTGGGAAGGGAACTGTTGCAAAAAGGTGTGTAGAGGAGTATGGTTGGGGTCATCTTTCAACGGGCGCTTTATGTAGAATTTATGCGAAAAAAAACGATGTTTTGGGAAAACGAATAGCGTCATTAATTGATGCTGGTATTTTGGTCAGTGATGATTTAATAATTGAATTATTAGAAAAGGAGATTAAAGAGCAGATTTTGGAAAAAAAAGAAATTATTTTGCTGGATGGATTTCCTAGAACGGTCTCTCAAGTTATTCTTTTCAAAAAAATGTTTGATGGGATTATGCAGAAAGTAAAGTGTGTGTTTTTAATTTTTGAATTGCTTGATGATATTGCATTTACTCGAATAAATAAAAGGGTTGTTTGTTCAAACAGTCAATGTGAAGCTATTTATAATGATGATGAAGCGGAAAAAATTGAAAAAAAATGTCTCCATTGTGCATCATTTCTCATAAAAAGAAATGATGATGTTGGAGAAATAATTAAAAATAGACTTTCTTTTTATAGAATGAATATTCATGGCATAATTGATTTTTTAAATAAAAACAATATGATGTATCTTTTTTTTAAAGCGGATGGTCCAAAAAATGTTATGGTTGAAAATTTTTTTTCTCTTTTAAAAACCGTTTCAGATGCAGAATAACTTATAAAAATTATGAATTTAATAAAAAATAAGAATGAAATTTGTTTTTTAATTGAGGCGGGAGCATTATTATCCGATCTTTTTTCACTATTTTCTATGAACTTTTTTGTTGGCAAAAAAAAAATAGAAATTGATCATACGATAGCTTTATTGCTTGAAAAAAGAGGTCTTATTTCTCAATCTCGTGGATACAGGGGATTTTCTGGTTATTCTTGTATATCTGTGAATCATGAGCTTGTTCATGGTTTGCCAAATGATTATGTCATTAAGGATTGTGATTTGGTAAAAATTGATATATGCGCGTCATTCAAAGGGTATTGTGTTGATATGGCAAGAATGTACTATGGGGATCTCTATAAAGAGAAATATGAAAATGTTTTGAATTGTGGGGAAGAGTCTCTTGCTGCGGGAATAGCTTCTGCTATTCATGGGAAAAGGATTGGGGAAATTGGAAATTCTATTAATAAAGTTCTTCAGCGGTATTCATATTCTGTAGTTACGGATTTTTGTGGACATGGTATTGGAAAATTGATGCATGAGCCTCCAAATATTCCTAATTATGGAAAAATTAGCGATGGAATTTGTATAAAAAATGGAATGGTTTTTGCGATAGAACCAATGTTTTGTGTCGGTCATAGTGCAGCGCTTGAAATAGCTGATGATCGCTGGACGGCGATGAGTAAATATCAATATATTACCGGGCATATCGAAGATACGATGATTGTTCATGAAAATGGACCAATAGTTGTTACAAGGATAAAAATTTGAGAGGAAGTATGTATGGGAAAGAGTAAAGAAGAGATAATAAGGACCAATGGAGTTATAACGGTTGCATTACCGAATGCAATGTTTAAAGTGGAGCTTGAAAGTGGACATACAATTTTATGTCATATCTCTGGAAAAATGAGAATGAACTATATTCGTCTTATTCCAGGTGATCATGTGGTGGTCGATATATCTCCCTATGATGTTACAAAAGGGCGAATCGTTTTAAGGGGAAGAAAGGAGATTCCTCTGGAAGCGGGAACTACAAAAGATAATTAATGTATGGCACTTTTTTAATAAAAATGTACACTGTTTCCTGTGAGTTATACTGAAGAAGGTAATATATGAAGGTACAAACTTCTGTAAAAAAGATATGTTGTGATTGTCAAATAATTAAAAGACATGGCACAATTCGTGTGATTTGTAAAAAAAATCCTCGTCATAAACAGCGACAAGGATAAATTTGATAGAAAATAAGAGGTAATAATGGCTCGTATAGTAGGTGTACATCTTCCTGATGGTAAACGAATTGAGTACGCTCTCACGTATATTTATGGTATAGGGATAGTGAGATCGCGTTTCATATTAAAAAAAACAGGTATTTCGTTTGATCTTCGTGCAGGTAAATTAAATGAAAAACAAATAGGGGATTTACAAAATGAGGTTTCTCAATTTTTAACAGAAGGTGATTTGCGTAAGGAAATTTTTCTTAACATACGTAGGTTGCAACAGATTGGTTGTTATCGAGGAATTAGACATAAAAAGGGGTTGCCTGTAAGAGGACAGCGTACTAATACAAATGCACGTACGCGAAAAGGTCCAAGAAAGGCCGGTAGTCAAATCGCATTAAAAGCAAAGGTTATGAAATAGGAAGGTAAATAATGTATGGCATATGTTAAGAAGGTAAAGAAACATCGTATTAATATTGAAAATGCTTTAGTGCATGTAAAATCGAGTTTTAACAATACATTGGTTACTGTAACAACGATGAATGGCGATGTGCTTTTTAGGAGTAGCGCAGGGCGTTTAAATTATAAAGGTACAAGAAAGGGAACTCCTTATGTTGCTTCGCAGGTTGGTGCCTCTTTGGTGAAGGATATGCAATCGGCTGGTATTAAAAATATAGAGGTTAATTTAAGGGATATAGGATCCGGTCGTGATTCTGTTGTTCGTGCTATGCAGGGTGCTGGATTTACTATTTTAGCCTTAAGGGAAACCACGGGTATTCCTCATGCTGGATGTCGTCCACCGAAGAAGAGAAGGACATAATAAATGAAAGGAAAAGTTATTATAGAGAAATTTGGTGGAGAATTGTATGGTAGTTAGAAAACAGCAGAAGAAATCCCAAGAAAATCTTGGTGGTAAGGGTGGTGAATTACGTAAAGGCGACTCGCCTTCTTTGCAGCCCGCAAAAAAAATGAGCGAATATGGACGTCAATTGGCAGAAAAGCAGAAGGTAAAGGATATGTATGGCATGCGTGAAGCGCAATTTCGTAGATTTTTTTCTATTGCGAAAAAAAGTAGCGGTGCCACTGGAGAAGCGCTTTTATCCCTTTTAGAAAGAAGGATTGATAATGTTGTATATCGTCTAAAATTCGTTACAACAAGGAAGCAGGGACGGCAATTGGTTGTGCATGGACATTTTAAGGTTAATGGAGTTCGTGTTTTTTCGCCTTCGTTTTTTGTAAAAATTAATGATGTGATTACTTTCTCGGATGCTTCATTGAAATGTAAATTTCTTATGGAAAATGTTGTTGAAAAGCAATTGGCTACTGGGGTAAAAATACCTGGTTGGCTTGAACTTGATAAGGCTGCTAAATCAGGAAGGGTTTTGAATATGCCGGTTCGTTCAGATGTTCAAGCATCGATAAATGAAAATTTTATTGTTGAGTTATATTCAAAATAATAATTTTGAGTGGGAAAATATGGTAGTTAAGAATAATGTTATTTATAGTGAAAAATAGGGGAAATTTCTGCATATGAAACATGAAAAAAAAAAATATCAACCACTTATTGCTCCAGAGATTCATTGGGTCGATGTAACTCAGGTCGAAGATCCAGATTTTTATAAAAGTTGTGAATGTACAATAAAGCCCATCGAAAATGGATTTGGCACCACCTATGGAAATGTCTTTAGAAGAATTTTGCTTGGTGGCATTGAGGGTTCTGCTGTTACATCGATCATTATTGATGGTGTTAATAATGAATGCGCAGTCATTCCTGGGGTGCTTGAAGATGTGGTTACTATTGTTATGCGGATCAAGGAATTAATTATTGAAAATACAACTGGTGAGCCTGGAACACTTTCTGTTAAAGATTTTGGTAAAGGTGTTTTAAAAGGCGAGAATTTTGTCGGTTCGGAGCATCTTTCAATACTTAATCGGGATATGACAATAGCGAATATAGCGGAGGACGGAAAAATTTCCATTACCCTGTTTGTTGAGTCAGGTCGTGGTTTTAAAAAGGCAGATTGGGGCAGCAATGGAAATAAAAAATTGCAGCCGGATGGAAAAATATTTATTAATGCATTTTTTGCACCTGTCAAAAATGTTACCTTTGATGTTCAAAAAACACGTATTGGAAAGGATATTGATTACGATAAATTAATCATTAAAATCACTACAGATGGTACGATAACACCTCAATACGCATTTCAATACGCGCTTTCAGTGGCAATGGGGCAATTTGGGTCTTTGTTGGAATCACAGCAAGAAAAGGCTATTCAGTTTACTCAACGTGATTCTCAAAATAATAAGGATCAGGAACGTGACAAAATGTTTAGTTCTGCTGTTTCTGAAGCATTCGGAGGCGGGTCTAGTAAAAAAGTGAAGGGTGGCGTTTCACAGATTCCTGAGCAGGTTCGTTATCTATTACAGATAGGTGACGGAAAAATTACACCAGAATTTTTGTTAAAGCCTATAGATGTGTTAGAGTTGCCAACTCGCGCGCATAATTGTCTTATTGGTATTGGAATACAAAGAGTTATAGATCTTGTAAATATGAGTGACACTCAATTGCGATCAATAGACCACTTTGGTAAAAAATCGTATGAAGATTTAGTTGAAAAAATGCATGATCAAGGGCTTTCTTTTGGGATGAATATTAAAGAATCTGATGTCGTATTATATATAGAGAGTGTAAAATGAATCATCAAAATGGGAAAAAAAAGTTAAATTTTTCATCAAAGCATCGCAAGGCATTGTTACGGAATCAATCTATTCATTTTATTAAATTTGGGATTTTGAGAACTACATCAGCAAGGGTCAAAGAAGTCAGAAGAGTTGTTGAGAAAATAGTAACTCTTGCAAAGGGCGGTGATTCAATGTTGATCAAAAGAAGAATAATGAAAGAGCTTCCTTACGATAAAAGTATTCTCAAAAAACTTATCGAAGAAATAGCACCAAAGTATAGCATGAGGCCTGGAGGGTATACACGTATTTATAGGTTGCCCCAAAGAATTCAGGATACTGCTTCTATTTCTCAGCTTTCGTGGGTATAGTGGAGTAATTAAAATAGAGGAAAAGGGAATATGGAACAGGAGAAAAGACAGGTTGGCGCGTTTGGAGTGCCAAATTATCAGGAGCGTCGGTATGCGATAGTTGAAACCGGCGGAAAACAATATTTTTTTGTCGAAGGCGAAATGGTCTCGATAGAAAAAATAGAAGGAAAAAGCGGGGATCAGGTTTCTTTTACTACGGTTTTATTCAAGAGGACCTCATCGGAGTCGTGCAGCGTGGGTAAGCCTTATATTGAAAACAGTCCCGTTGTGTGTGAGATAGTTCGTCAGGTTAAGGGGAAAAAGGTAATAGCTTTTCGCTTTAAAAGACGAAAAAAAGTACGTACTAAACAGGGACATCGGCAGGAATATTCATTATTAAAGGTTCTTTCGGTAGGTACTTTTTAATAAGTATAGGATGGATCAATGGATAAAGCTTTTTGTTTTATCTATGAGGAGGGCTCCATTGGATATTTCAGAACAATTTTCAGATATTTCAAAGCGACTTGTAATAAACGCAGTTACTGCGCCAATAAGTTTTTTTAAAAAAATTACTACGAATTCTACAAGAACAATAATAAAATTTCATAAATCTATTGAGTCCTGCGAAAGGGGCGATATAGAAAGTTCAATCTATTTTATGTCTTGTGCATTTAAACTTGAACCTGATTCATTTGAAATAATGAATAATATGGGGGTTCTTTTTGAGTGGGCCGGAAAAAGATCAGATAGCATCTGTTTTTTTAGAGAAGCGCTAAAAAAATTTTCGCAGGCGAAGTTAATGCGGTACAATTTGGGAACGTTGCTTTTTATGCGAAAAAGATATTCTGAAGCGAGGGAAGAGCTTGAAAAATGTTTGAGAGATGATTGTATTGATTTTCGATTTAAGCTCTCTGCTGAATTACAGAAGAAGGCGTTGCTTAATCTTGCTATGACCTTATATAAATGCGGTGAAGTAAAAAAAGGGAAATGCATATTGTATGAGATAGTAGAGCAGGATCCCGAATTCGATGCCGCTTACCATAATCTGGGGTATATTTCTTATTTTGAAAAGAAATTTGATGAATCTATTTTTTATTTTGATAAAGCTATATTGTATGATTCAAAATATCCATTTTCATATAATGATCGAGGATGTGCTTATTTTTGCAACGGAAATATTGATGAGGCGTATAAGGATTTTGAAAAAGCGTTTCTGTTAGATCCATATGGAGATTATTCACCCTTTAACTTTGGTTTTACCGCGCTGCTTTTGCAGATGAAAAAAAGAAATAGTGATTATTTATTTTTAGACCAAAAAGTTGTTGAAAGGGCTATCCCCATGAGAAATATGGGTGTTTTTTCATAAAAAGGTTTTTATTGGGGGCGGTAATTTTATTGTGCCGCCTCTAACAATCTTATCTTTTAAAATTAAAATAATATCTGGATTTTACAGAAAAATAGAAAAAATGAAATTTTTTAGTAAAAAAATTATGGTATCTGACTCAACAAGATAAAAAATATCGTTATACTTATATGAAATTATGAATTAATTTTTTATCTTTATCAGAACTAATTAATCTATCAAGTGGAGTCTTTAAAAAATGTCAGATATGAAGCGTTTTTTTATCATATTTTTTTCTTCTATGCTCACTATAGTGATAATGAACTATTTTTTCCCCCCAAAGCATTCAGAGGGGAATATAAAAAGTGGTGATACTTTAACCACTCTTCAGGAGGAAGGAATTGGAGAATCAATTGATCGTTCATTTAGTTTGGTCACTACTAAAAGCGAAGGAGAGATTAGTAAAAGACCCTGCTTCGAAAACGCATTTGGAAAAGTAATTTTTGATACTCATACCGCAACACCAATTTCCTATTTGTATGAGTATAGTGACGAAATAAGTAAAAAAAAGATTTCTGTTTTTTCAATTGATTCAGAGAATGATTCACCTTTTGCTTTTCCTCTTTTTATAACCCTCAACAAGGAAGGGTATACCGATTATAAATTTGAAGATAAGTCCTATGAAAATGGAGATAAGGAGTTTATATTTACCAAGGTGATTAATGGTGGAATCTTAGAAAAAAAATTTTTGTGTAGATCTGATTCTCCATCGATGGCCTGTACGGTTTCCTTTTTTGCTAAAAAAGATGGTGAAAAGAGGAAAATATGCATTTTTACACCAGCTCTTTCATTGAAAGAAGACAAACAGAATGGATTTTTTGTATACAAACAGAAGGGAATTTCTGAATTATCCTGCAATGAGGAAAATTTTTTATTACAAGCAATTGCATCCCCCCGCATCATTGGGAGTCAAAGTAATTTTTTTGTCCAAGCTATAGTGGTGAAATCAAACGGTATTCCTTTTTTCCGTTCATTTTTTATGCGTAGTAATGCGGAACAATATATTCTTTGTCATGAAGTAGTTATTGGTGATAATGAAAAAGTTTCATTTGATTGGTATTATGGTCCAAAGATCAGCAGTGTGATCGCTTCATTTGATAAAAGATTATCATCTGTGATGGGATATGGATGGCTCCATGGGATCACAGATATTTTTTTTCAAATCCTTCTTTATATCAATAAACTTGTAAATAATATTGGATTTTCAATATTGCTTTTTGCTTTATTTTTGAGACTCCTTCTCTTTCCATTACTGTATGCATCAAAAAACAGTATAAAAAGAAGAGAAGAATTTTCTAAAAAATATAAATATCTTCAGAATAAATATGCAGATGATCCATCGAGAAGACTTGCCGAACAAAATGCTCTTTTAAAGGAGTTTGGGATGATACCTGGGGGTTTAGGTTGTCTCCCGGTAATATTTCAGATTCCTATTATGGTCGCGCTCCAACGATTACTTAAAAATTCTATTTTTCTTTATAATGTTCCATTTACAGGATGGATCCATGATATTTCTATGCCAGATCCCTACTATATTTTGCCCATGCTTTTTGCTCTATTGATGTATTTGCAGATTGTGAGAACAATGCATGAGCCGATGAAAAGGATCGCGATGTTTTTTGGTGCAATTATTCTGTTTTTTGTATTTTACAAATTTCCTGCGGGTGTATTACTATTTATGACCGCGAGCTCATTAGTGGCTTATATACAGACCATGATAATTGGATTTTAATGATTATATGTTGCAACATCTCCCTTCACTACAAAATTTTATAAAAAGGATTCAGGAGATTCCTTTTTTGCCAAGTAAATATCTTTATCGTTTAGTACATCATTTTTTACAGAAGGATCAGCTTGTTTTTAATAATTTTTTAGATGAATTAACTAAATTGCGTGATACCATTACCCTTTGTTCCAACTGTTACGGTTGGTGTGAAAAGGGGAAGGAGTGCCCATGGTGTGGATCTGGACGTGATCAATATAGTATATGCGTTGTTGAAACATGGATTGATGCAATATCATTTGAGAGATCAGGGATATTTCGGGGAAGCTATCATATGTTAGGTGGAGCTCTTTCTCCATTAGATGGAATAACCCCTGATCTTCTCAATTTTCAGGGACTTTTAACTCGTATAAACAGAGATGACTGTCAGGTGAATGAGATAATTATAGCAACAAACCAGACACCAGAGGGTGATGCCACCTCCTTTTACCTCGAGCGATTGCTTATGGAACATAGGAAATCAATCACAATAACATGTCTTGCCTCCGGTGTTCCAGTTGGTGGCAATCTAGAATTTATAGATAGAGTCACCCTCGGGAAGGCTTTTTCATTTAGAAGAACTTTAAGAAGTGGTAATAAAAATACCGATAAATAAGAAAATTTTTTCTGTCAAATTTTAGAGCAAAGGGGAAAAAGCTTTTCCCGTTTTTTAAGGATTTCTGTGTATGGTAAAGCACAATTTTTACTGTATTTCATGTAATTAAATTTTATTTCTGCCTCATTTTTCATAGCACCAAGCATTGTTTTTTTGATGTTAGGATCTTTCTTCCCGACTAATTTGAATTGCTTTAAAACAATTTTCGTAAATTCATTTGTAAAAAATGCAAATCTCTCATCTGAAAATGTACAAGAAAAATTTTTATCTCTGGCGAGAAACCCTAAAAATCCGAAATAGTTTATAGCAGCAAAAGAAGAATCTTCTTTTCGTAATAATATAGGAGTATTTTCTAATAATTTTTCAATGATTAGATTTTGTTTAGGTAAAAATGAGAGGAGAATATTTTCGAGTATGTCTTTTGGATCTATTTTTACTAAATCGACTAGATTTTCTATAGTGGAACTGTTTATTGCGGGATAATATTTATAATAAAAAAGAAATTCCAAGAGTTTTTCTAGATTCAAGTCATTTACATTAAAAGAAAAAAAAGTTTTTTGTAAAAAATTTTGAATCATGTTTACCTGAAGACTGTTATATTGAAATTGAATTTGAATAAAATTGATGGCAGGCCTAGGGGAATATTGAAAAAGATCGACGGTGGCAAGGTGAGGGGAAATAGGTAATATATTTGCTCCAAGTGGAATTCCATAGTAAACAGATTGATATGTTTTGAATCCGTCGAGAAAAATATTAAACGAATGGTTATCTTGCATCTTTGATTGTATCGTTTGAAAAAATAATCCGTCTAATCCTTTTTCATCTAATATTTTTTTATCCGGTATTTCTGCTGAATTATTTTTTTGCTCAATCAATTTGTTGTTTGTTTCGATTGTCTCATTTTTATTATTTTCTTGTCTTTCCGCTTCTGTTGCTGTTGATCGTTCTACATTCGCAATAGTAGTAACTGGTGATTCTTCCTTTTTTCCCTGGGTTAGTAAGTTACTTTTATTTTCGGAAGCATGAATAGCCGTTGTTATAAAATAGTTCTCACCATTTTCTTGTTTCATCTTTTCTTGGCTTTCTACTAAATTATTTTTATTTTCGGAAAGCGTAGCCTCGGAAGCATGAGAAGTCGTTGTTATCCAAAAGTGTTGATCATCATCTAATGTTTTTTGATTCGGTATTTCTGTTGAATTATTTTTTTGCTCAATTTCTGTTTCTGTTGATTGTGCTACATTTTCTGTTTTAATCGCATCAGCAGTAAATGATCCCTTCTTTTTTGATCTTTTATTTTCTGTAACAATGGCCATTTCTATCAAATATTTCTCATTCTCTAAATCGTTATTCGATTTAATCTTTGAATTTTGAAGACTATTTGGCTTTGAAGATTGTGGAGATATAGATTTTTTTTTGGCTTTTTCTGTTTCTGCTTCTTCTGCCATTGAGACAAGAGGTGTGCAGGATGATGCTTCTTTTTCGATAGCAAAATTATTATTTTTATTACACATACCTGTTTCAGTAGCAGTTAATTTTTTTTTGAATTTAAATTCGTTAGGCAGCATTTTTGTTTTATATATCTTCACTATTTGTGACGGTGTTGAAGCAGAAAGTGCAGCAGAAGCCTGATTACTATTCATACTACTCATATTTAAGCTTTCGAGTCTTTGATGAGGCAACTGCGTCTCATTATTCAGTATTTTTTCAAGATTATTTTTTTGAGAAAAAGAATCTTGTTTTTGCTGATCATCAGAATTATCCTTAGAATTATCCTTGATGTGCTGATCTATCAAGCTTATATTTGAATTATTTAGTAATGAATTTTGATCATTATGTTTAATGATCTGATCTACGATGGCCTGAGATTCTTGATTATTCGGCTTCTGTTCCGCAACGATACTAATGTTATTTTGGTGTTCTTGATTTATTATTGGTTGCACTAAAAGACTATTCTGATTATTTGAATCACTACGAGCTTCTGCAATTTGATTTATTATTGTTGAAGCATTAAGTGTTGCATTGTCAGGTTTATTATCATTCTTTTGCGAATTTTCCTTTGACGGCAGAATCGGTGAAATTTGTGAATCTTTTATTTGCGATATATTATTATCCTGTTGATTTTTCTTTGAATTCAAATTTTGTGAAGAAGGCAAGGGGATCTGCTCAGTGGTTTTATTTTCAATTTTCATATTATTATTTTGTTGATTATCATTATTTTGTAGAAAATTATCGGTTGAATTATTTTGACTTTGTATTTGCGATATTTCTAATTTATCTAGAGAAGTAGTATCACGTTTTTGATTCGAATCAATTTGTTCTATTATATCTTTTATTGAAGCATTAGAATTTTTTCGAGAAAGTTTTTTTTCACTACTTTTATTTGGATTCATCTGTGAATCCAAATTTTGTGAAGAAGGCAAAGAATCATTTTGAATTATCATAGAAGTAGGAGAATTTTCTTGAGATTCATTCCTATTATTTAACATTTCTAGAAGATTTTTTTTATCCTCCCGACTATCATTATTACTATTATTCCCATTATACTCTTGTAGTAGTTCGTTATTCTCAATTTTTGAATTTGACTTTGATTGGTCCTGTTCTTTTTCTAAATTTATTTCTTCTTCTTCTTTTTTTTTATTGTTAGCATTCTCTTGTGGTGAATTTTTTTTATTTTTGAATAAATTGGCAAAAACACTTGAAATACCGGATAATTTACCCGTGATACTTTTACCACCAATCAAAGCAAAAAGATCAGAAAGTTCTCTTGGTATAAACGTTTTTAAAATTCCTATACCGCTTACCCCAGTCAGTCCAGAAAACATTGTTAAACCTGCCGTAGATAGAGTAAGAAAAGAAAAAGCTTTACTAACTGTTTGTTGCGCGGCGGGTAAAATACATTTGAAGAAAAGCCTCTGTATCGCATATGATGCCAAAAGAGAAGAAGCTAACCTTAATTTTTTGGAAGGAATTCGCATTGTCTCTTTGTGTTCTCTAAAAAAATTAGAAAATTTGCTTAGAACAAAAGGAAAATGACTTTGCGAAGAAAGTTGATTTTGCTGATCTAATACAACAATGCTTTTGTCATCAGGAATTAATTTGACTGGTTGCAATAATTTTTTTATTTCATCATCACTAACAAAATGTTTTTTTTGACAAGAATCATCTGAGCATTTAAAAAAATTTGAATCTTCGGGAGTAAATAAGCCAAAAAGATATTTAGCTAAAATTCCTGTTAAAACAGTCTTATACAAATTTTTTCCGGTAAAAAAAAGAGAGAAGGTTTTTGAGCATAACCCTTCACAAATCGTACACAATTTTTCACCCATCATTTTAAACAAGATCATTCCGATATTGGTTTTTATTTCTTTTCCATTTGTTATGACATTTATCCATACAATTGGTTCCCATGTCATTTGAAGCATTGATAAGGGAAGTGGAATAAATAATGGAGCAATATTGTTTTTGCAGAAGGAAAGACCTTCCTTCATTAAAGTGTATTTTTTTTTCAAAAACTCAGAAATATTTGGGTGAAGACTTTTAAGTAAATACCATAGACCATATGTGATAAATATTTTTGGAGTGAGGCTAAAAAAGGTTTGCTGCAGAGCCCAGTTACAAAATTTTAAAGATCTCTCAGGAGATTGTAAAAATGATAATTTATTTGCATCGATGCCAATCTTTTTCGCAGAATCTAAAAAAAGTTTATAGTTTTTTTTACAACGTTCTAACGCCTGCGAATCAGGAGAGTCTAAAGGATATTTTTTTGTTGTGTTGTCCGTAAAAAATTCTTTTTGAAGGTTGTTGCACGCGATAAAATAATTTTCTCTACGGATAAACAAATTATTGTTTTTACAAGTATCATCATCATCATCATTATGTTGTATTAATTCGTAATAAAAATTATGCCTCAAAGCACAACTTTTACAGAAAATTTGACATTCATTGTTGTTAGGTGATTTTTTCAACTCATCACTGTTGTTAAATAATTCTCCTTGTTCTTTTTGTCTTGACTCTAAAACTTTATTATTGTTGCTAGATAATAATTGTTGCTGTTCGTTACTTTTTTGAAGAAAAAACGAATTTTCCTGCTCTTCGGTTAAGAATTTATTGGGCATTAATACGCAAGGTTTTTTCGCAATAAGCTGGTTTTGGTTTATTAAAAATTTTTCGCTCTCATAAAGAAATTTTACTAAACATAAAGCAAAATTTATACGGTGATTTACTTTTTCTGTATAAAACTTTAACGCACCGGATAAATCTTTCTTACAATTTTTTTCTTCATTTATTTTATCTTCATAGCAGTATAGATTGTACTGATTTAAATGTTCACAGAATACTTTTGATAAAACGTGCCCATAGAATATTGTAATGCCTGCTTTAAAAAAATTTTTCCATTCTATTATTTCCCATCCTCCTCGCAAAAATTTTGCAAAAGAGGAAACCGCATTTCCCGGATTTCGAAGAATCAAAAAATCGCAGCAAAAAAAATTTTGAAAAATAATGAACAAAAAAATCAGTGAACAAATTTTTTTACTACTCATAGAATCCTTTATACTTATAAAGTGGAGTTTTTGCAGAAATTTTTATAGTATAGACATTACAATTTGAATCTATCATATAATGATATTATCTCAAAACATTTTTTTAAAGAATCCGGATAAAAATCCCTCTTCCCTTTCGCTTTTTGATTCATCATCAATATATTCAGCGTATTCTTTAAGATTTTTTTTTGCATTTTCTGATAATTTTTTTGGAATATCGCAGATGACAGTAATGATAAAATCACCACGTCCCTCGCTGTTACATTTAAAAAAACCTTTTTTTTTTATAATAATTTTTTCTCCGACTTGGCATCCCGCCGGGATCTTTACCATCTCACTACTTCCATCTATCGATGAGATGACCATTTCAGACCCAAAAACCATCCTTGGATACGGCACCTTTACCGTTGACTCAAGATTATCTCCCGCGCGTTTAAATGTTTTGTCTGCAATGACAGCAACAACAAGCAAAAGATCTCCGTTACTCCCCCCAAACACTCCAGCATCACCCATTGATTCGATCCGTATTACTTGTCCATGCTGAATTCCAGCTGGTATTTTCACCTCGTGAGTTTCACGAGCATTTTTTCTGCAGCTTCCGGCGCAGGCGCGACATGGATTTTTTAAAGACCATCCTTCACCATGACACTTACTGCATTCTTGGGTAAAGACCATCCAACCTTGACGAGAACTTATGCTCCCATTTCCGCCACAAGTAGAACAATTTTCAAATTTTGCATCACCAGATGCACCTGAACCCTTACAATCTGAGCAGGATACCATACGGCTAAATATTATTTTTTCACGTATTCCTATAAATGAATCTTTTAATGATATGGTTATCTCGCTCTGAATATCTCCTCCATCTAAGGGAGAAGGGCCTGTTTTTTTCCTTGATTTTTTTCCTGATGCTCTAAAATCTCCAAAGATATCCCCCCCAAACATTGATGAAAATTGTGAAAAGATGTCTTCAAAGGAGGCTGATTGTCCATAGGATCCCCCGCCACTTTGTTGATGTTGATGATATTGTTCACTACCAAGTTGATCATATGTTCTCTTTTTTTCTGGATCAGAAAGCACAGAATAAGCTTCATTAATTTCCTTAAATTTTTCTTCCGCCTCTTTTTTGTTATTGGGGTTTTTATCTGGATGATATTTCATTGCAAGTTTTAAATAGGCAGATTTAATTTCTTCTGCGGTTGATTTTTTTGATAAACCTAATGTTTCATAAAAATCTTTTTTTGTTGCCATGCGCTCTCCAATGATTCTATTTGACAATTATCATTTTAATTGTACCACAAGTGATAAAAAAACGGTAATAATGCTATTTGTCATCATAAAAAAAGATTTCCATCTTTTTTATCAATCGATTTTTTCTTCTGTATGAAACCCTTATCGTAAAGATAGAGTATTCGTCATTTTTTTTATTTTTTAATCTTTGAATAAATCCAGCTCAACAGCTCTTCGGCATCCATGTATCCAATATGTTTTGCGATTACTTTTTCTCCTTTCATTAATAGGAGAAGCGGGACAGATCTCACCTGAAATTTTTCACCTAAAAAATTGTTATTTTCTATATTTGAACAAAAAATATTTATCGGCATAGTTTCATTCTGAATCATTTTGTCGAATACTTTTTTTAATCGTACACAGGCCGGACAAAATGTGGTGTAGAGGTCGAGAATAAAGAAGGTATCCTTTTCCTTTCTGATAATAGCATCCCATTCTTTAATCGTATTAATTTCAATCATAACCTTTTTTTTATTCTTTATCTTCGGCTTTGATGTTTGAAGGGATGAACTTTCTTTTGGTTGTAGAGGGCAGCTTCCCCCCTGACAAATTTTTGCAGAAGGATCTTCAAATTTTTCTTCATCCGTATCTTTTTCTGACAATTTTTCATTTAAAGTGGATTCATCTTTTGCTGCTAGAGATGTGTTTATTGCCGATTTTTCTTTGACGTTAAACCATGCATTTGGATACATTTTAAAAAATGATCCATCAAATGATTTTTTTTGTAAAAATTCATACGCTTCTATTGCTGCTTTAATACCATCTCCGTACGCACTCCCTGCCTGTTTTATTGATTCATATACAATATCTCCAGCAGCAAAAATTCCGCCTACTGAAGTGCTCTGTCCCCTTCCTTCGCAAAAGATTGCTCCATCTTCAGACATTTTTATTTTTTTTTTAGAATCATTCTTCAAGAATGAGCTATTGGGATTATGTCCTATTGCTATAAATATCATTCCACATTCGATAATCGATTCCTCGTTATTTGAATCTACTACTTTTGCGTGCTTCAATGTATCATTATTTTCTCCGATTATTTCCTTTATTTGTGTATTGTAATGTATTTTGTAAAGAGAGGGATTCTCCTCTATTTTATTTTTTAATACGGAATCGGCTCGCATTTTAGGACCCCTTACTAAAATATGGATAGTTTTCGCATACTCGCCGAGATGCAACGCCTCCTGGCATGCTGAATTTCCACCCCCGACAACTATCACAACCATACCTTTACAGAGTGGAGCATCACATATCGCGCAACTTGAAACTCCTTTGCCCCAGTATTTTTCTTCGCCAGTGCAACCAATTTTTTTTGGAGAAGATCCCGACGCAATAATTATTGATAATGCGTATAAAGTTGATCCATCGTTGAAAGTTATAAGAAAAGGATAGGAATCACAATCGATTTTTGTTACAGAGATTGGTAAAAAAATAGCGCCAAATTTTATTGCTTGATTTTTTGAGTACTGCATGATTATTGGTCCAAGTACACCCTCATGGAATCCAGGCCAATTTTCAACTAGCCCCGTCTTTGTTAATTGTCCGCCAGGCAAATCGCCTTCAGCAACAACAACTGATCCTTCACACATACGTGTTGCATAGAGTGCTGCGCCGCATCCGCTTGGTCCTGATCCAATAATTAAACATCGAACAAGATTTTTGTCGAAACGGTCAAATAATTTTTTGTCAAAGAAATTATTTGTCGAAACTTCTTTCCCTATGACTGTCATTTGCTCATTTTTATCCCCATTTTCATTAACATTATTTTTTAATGATTGATGTTTTCTTGAAAAAATCCAAATAAAAAATAAAAAAATTGATAAAGTAAAAAAAACAAATGGAAATCTTTTTTTCTTAAGGTTTGACATACTACCGTACCAATAAAATTACGTAAAAAATAACAAGAAGACAGTAAAAATTGTAGCATAAAATAAAAAAGGGCTAATCATCTTCTGATCAACCCTTTAAAATGGAAAATTAATTTTTTTATTAATTTAGTGAAAAAATACCTTTAAGAATCTTGATATTCTCTCAAGGCTTTCAAAATTGTATTTTTATCAATTTTTAATTTTTTTTGAGGAATCTGCTTATTTTTTTCTTCCTCATTTCCCTTTAATTTTTGCGCACAAGCTTTGTTCCATGCCTCCATGATGACAGCGGCAGGTATACCCCCATCTTCTGAAGATTCGATATGTCCTAAATGGCTTTTTGCAATCCTTGCATCAGCAGTATTTTCCGTAGATACTTCTTCTTCATCAGCAAGACTGTTTTTGCAAAAAAACGATGCTGTAATAGCACAAATAAGAAAAATAGAGAAAATTTTTTTCATTTTTATGTTCCCAATAAATATATTAACTTTTTTATAAAAAAAATATATTTCTTACAAAAAAAGCTACCACTCTTCTAAAGAATGGTAGCTTTTAAGTAGAAAATTTTATGTTGTTATTTCTTCGTTGTTATTTATGGTTGGAATTGTTGTTTTAGCGCAATTCCAATTTTTAATCAAATAACCAATAAATCCAGCCAATACTGTTATAAAAGCGGCTGTTGCATATGGATGGCTAAGAAAAAAATAGGTCCTAAGTTGATGAAAAATTCTGCTATTTTCTTTTGCATTTTTTAATGCATTCTGACTATTTTTTAATTCATTTGTAGAAGTAATCATTGATTTTGTAAGTGAGCATGGTATTGGGCCGCGCGCAAGCTCCCTTGCTATAGTAAGAGTTTTTGATGTATCGTCATTACCATTAAGTTGGTGTCCCGATCTTACTTCCATTTCTGCAACATGAGTACAATATGAGACTGCCTTTTCACGGGTTTGCGCAGTCAAATTTTCGACATTGCGATTTTGAAAAAATTTCGTAACTGCTTTGACAACCCCCTCTATTTTTGCGCTCATTCCACTTTTTCCGGATCGGGTACCGGATGTGGTTTTTGCCATAGAAGATTTTTGTGTATTTGTTGATTCTGCTTGCTTATCCGCAGCTACTTCAACGCCTGTTCCAACACAAAAAATCATCGAAGAATTAATAATTTGTAAAGAGATAATACACAAGACTGATTTTAAAAAAAACTTTTTCATACGCTCACATTCCCTCAGTAATGAAACAAATGTGATAAAAAAATATTTTTATACTTTTTTACCACGACTTTTTCAATGTATAAAAAAATAATAAAAAAGTCAAGGTGTAAAGACTTTTTATTAAAACGCAATGTGACGTTTTTGTACGGTATACGTTTTAACAAAAGCATTGTTACAGTACTTTATCAAAAATCCATTTCAAAAATAAACAATTTGAATATTTTTTGATGCAAAAAATCTTTCAACATCTTCGCTTGTCATTGTTTTTTTTTCAAGCAACTCATTTGCTAATTGACTAATTGCACGTGAATTACTATCGACTATTTTTGTTGTTTCTTCCATTAATCGTGTACATAATGCTTCGCTTTCCTTGGCTGCTGATTTTTTGTCAAAAAACATTTTTCCCATCATGGCATAATCAATAACTACTCTGTTAATAATATCGCGCACATGATCAAGATCACTTGAAGCACCACTCGAAGTGTCCTTTAAAAATTTTTTCTCCGCTATATAACCGCCGAGAGCTCTGCGAATATAGGCAAAATAGTTTTCTGAATAACTGGTTGTTTTATCTCCGACTATTTTAAAGCAGGTAACTCCTAATGTTCCTGATCTTGGAATAATGCTTATAGAAGTTGCCGGCATATCATTGTGTTTATCTGCAATTCCAACAACATAATGCCCCGATTCATGAATGGCAGTCGCATATAGTTCTTCCTGTGAAATTTCTAATGATAATTTAGGAACGCCAAAATCAATTTCAGCTTTAACATCTCTAAGGAGTTTATTATTTGCAAAATCTATTTCATCTTTAAACATCTTTAATTGTAGTTTTGACAAAAGAGATTCTATGTCGGCTGGAGAATAGCCGTTCAACATGTTAGCTAAATCATCAATTGATATTGTAGAATCTATTTTTATATTTTTTTTCTTAAGTAAACCAGTTATGATTTCGGCCCTTTCATTTTTCGAAGGCATATCTACCGTAAAGGATAATTCTATTCTGCCAGATCTTTTTATCGCACTATCAATAAGGTCTGGTCTATTGGTGGTGCATATGAAAAATATTGGAAGATCTAATGCCCAAATGTCATCTAAGTTTTTTAAAAATGCATTGGTAGCATCATTTTTATGTTCCGCGTGTTCGCTGTCGCGTCTTTTTGAGAATATTGCATCTACTTCATCAAGCAATACCACACAGGGAGCTTGCTCCTTTATTTTAATAAAAAATTCTTCTATATTCTGTTCAGTACCACCAACATATTTATTAAAAAAATTTGATGCATTTGCCGTGTGAATACTTACTTGTGCCTCATATGCAAATGCTTGTGCGAAAAAAGTTTTTCCAACACCAGGCGGTCCTGACAGTATAATTCCCTTTGCCATTCTTATGTTATTTTTTTTGTATTCATCATGATTTTTAATGTATTCAACGTAAGGTTCTAAATATTTTTTTAGGTCTGTCATTCCGTAAACATCTTTGAAAAGTATGCGATTGAACTGTGCCTTTTCAATAAATCCACTTTTTCCATGAAGCTCTGCTATGTCACGGGCTGTTTCATAGGCAATGGAATAAAATTCTTGTACTGATATTTTTTTGTTTTTTTTCCTTAACTCTTTTAACTCCTGAGTATCTGTAATTTCTGGCAATATACCCTTTTCTATATCGAGTCTATGAAGTAATCTTTTTAAAAAAAGTGTTATCTCCGAATAAGCAAATTTATTGGTTAATGCAGAGAGCATGGAAATAATCTCATCCATTTTTTCAGGCAATTCTAAATAATTGAAAAAAATTGAATTATATTGAACTATATCCTGAAAAAGATCGTTTCTCTCTTTTTGATTGGGGAGTGTAACATCGATTATGGTATCGAATTTTACTCCCTTCGAGATAAATGGATTTATTGCTTGTGCGCTTTCAGTCGAACATATGATTAAAATTTGTGAATTTTTTTCTTGTATATCAGTTATAATTGGTACAATAAGGTTTAATCTTGAATCATTTTCAAATCCATGATAAGACTCCTTTGAAGCTCTTGAGTCGATGAAATGATCAATGTTTTTTAAGAAAACAACAGAAGGGCCAGCACGGAGCGCCAGGTTAAAAACATTTTGCATGGTCGTAATTAAAAGCCTTATATCCTGATACCCATAAGAAAAATCGATTTCAAAAAATGGGACGCCTGATTCATTTGCAAGGGCTTCCGCAAGATAGGTTTTTCCACTGCCTAGTGGCCCTCGAAAAACGATTGCTTGAGATATTGGTGTTTGATGGGTGTAATTATTGCTCAAAAATTGTATATGAGGGAGCAATTGATCTTTCGCATCCCGTTGTCCAAGTACATCACCAAAAAAAATTGAATCACCGTTCTCTCTTTGCATGTAAAAAGGGGTATCGTTAAAGAATCCTGCACTTTTTTGAACAAATTTTGCAAATTGATAACACATAAAGGTAAAGTATTCGATATCACGAACAGTATTTTTCGATGAATTGTCAAATAAGATAGTTTCTTCTGTTGCATCATTTTTATTTTCATCTGGATAAATTGTATTTTTTCCAAAATCAAAGATTATTTTATTTTCTAAGCTTTCATACAAAAGTGCGGTAAATAATCGCATCCAAAAATCGTCTAATTGTTCTCTCGTGAGGCCTTCTGTTTCCCTCGCAATAATTTCTGTAAAAATTTCTGCATTTTTTTTTGCGGAGGAAAATGTTGGGTTCAATAAATTTTCGGTAAAAATTTTTGATTCTAGTTGCCTTTCAAAAAAATCTACCCTATCCCAAAAAAGGGGAGTCCTTACATAAATATAATTACTGAAAGCTGCTGTTTTTTCAAAAACATTTTGCATGTAATTCGCATCATTTAGGAATAAAACAACAAGAACAGGAAGATGATTTTCCTTTATTGTTGATATGATTCTCTGAAAAGATTTAATTATTCTTTTTTCAAGCGCGATTTTTTTTTCATATCCGCTTGTCTCATCCCCATCGCAAAGATCTTTAATTGCAAGATCCGGATGATGAATAACAAGTACGGATTTTTTATCATTGTTCTCAATGAGTTTTTTGATGATATATTCTGTTGCATCTTCAAATGCATCATTCTCCGATGATATTTGCTCACAAAAAAGATCAATTTTCATGAATCCTGTTTTTTCTAAAAAATAGTTAATTATCTCTTCTTTTTTACTTCCCTTTCTTCCCTCTACGATGCATCCAAAAAACTTTCTTGAAACTGTATAGGAATGTAAAAATTTCGCGGTTAAAGCTGCTAGCTCTGGTGAAAGAACTGTAATGCGGCGAAGATCTGTCTCTATCTCGTATGCATAATTTTTAAAATTTTTACCAAAGGGATTCTCTGAAAATTGTAGATTTTTTTCTTCATTGATGACTAGATGAATCTCTCTTTTTTTTCTTTTTTCTTCATGGTATTTCCAAATTGAATAGGCTCCAAGTATTGTACTACCGACTAATGCAATTGTGCTCCATATATAATTTTCAAGTTTCCTTTCCTTTGATAAAAAAAGAGAAGAATAAACATTTCCAATATGATAGGATGTCTGATCTATTAATTTTTTTATTATCGATATATTTTCAAGATTAAGATTTATGGTAAAAGATTCGCCGTAATTTAAAGCAGAAAAGAGTAAAAAAAATCGTAAAAAAATAGATTGCATCGGACAATTTACTTTTTTTGTTAAAATTTTAAATTTTATTGAATTAATAATCATGTATTCTCCAAAAATGTGCATATTTTTAACACCATCAACTAAATTTTTAGCATACTCAATTTTTTAAAACAAGAAAATGAGGAGATAAAAAAATATGGTGTTTGTCACTACAATGTGCTATAATCCGTGCAATCATTTGTTAAAAGTGTATGGTGAAAAAAGTATTTCTTTTTCTTTTTTTCTGTCATTGGCTTAATAACAGCCTTTCGACTCCCTGTCCAAGCAATAAGGATATTGTCGAATGGTGTGTTACTCCGCCAATTAATCTTCCAAAATGGCTTTCCGATGATATTTTTTTTCGTGTTTCTCCGATTGTCGTGAGAGATGTTTCTTCGCTTCCCTCCCTTCTCTATGAAATTCAATTGCAAAATATTGAAAAATCAATAGATAGCCTCTCCGAATGGTATGGAAACATTTCCATCTTCATAGACTCGATTCCATCTGGAGTTGCATTTGGTGATGAGGGCAATTCGTTTACCAATCTTGTTGGATTGGGTGATTTTACGAAAAACAACCCCGACCTTTTTGATCTTCTTTTTTCTCAGGCCCCCTATGCATCGATAAATTTTCCACTCATTGGAAATCTATTTGACGAGGTAATTCTTTCTCAACAGCGCGTCGGAATAACTTTTACTGGAGATTATCGTTTTTTAAATTCTCTTATTATTTCTGCCCAAATCCCCTTTCTCTATAGAATAAATTATATTTCTTGCTCTGAAGAAAGTGCCGCAGTGATAGCGGGTGAGCTGACCTCTCTTAATTCTGGTTCTTCGACAGATATGATACGCAAGACTATGGTTTCTGATTCTATAGGGTTCGATCCTTTAATTTTTTCAGTCGGATCCGGGTCTTTTTTTGAAAATACTCTTTATTTTGCAGGAAAATTTTCTCTTCCTGTTGGTCTTTCCCTTAAACAAGGTTTAATTGGAGGTAATTTTTCAGCTACGCATAATGCAAAATCATCATTCATATTCAGTAATTTTTTAAAAAATAGCATTTTTCCAACTTCATCCTGCGCTGATTCATCGATGGCAAAGGATGATTTTCTTTCTCTTTTTTCTCTCATGCTATCAAAAAACAGTGATAGTACATATAATCTTCCCTTTATAAAACGGGGATACGGAATCGGGCTCGATCTTCGTCTTATTGCAGCTCTTAATGAACACTTTTCTCTTATTACAAATTTTTCGGGAATGTACAGGATACCATTTAATTCCTACCGATATTTTTTACAAAAAGCATCAAAGAGTGGTCAAACAATTGATATTGCAACCTTGACAGAGGCAGAGGCAACTGCAATATTGGGCTCATTTGATAATCAACTTATTGATCGTATGATTCTTAAATCAGAAACGGCAACCATCTCTCAAGGAAACGAAATTCAATGTACTACCTTTGTTTTTTTTCGCGAAGATTTGTTCTCCGGTGGATTTGGAGTCGATTTTTGGTACAAGGATGAAGAAGTGGTAGATTTCTTAAACTTACTTCCTCAAAATGTGCTTGTATCGAATCAGGGAAATAGCATGCAGATCCAGTTAATAGGGTCATTTATGTATAAATGTATGGAAAAAGAAAAACTTTCTATGTATATTGATGCAAGTGCAGGGGTTTCTCTTTTTTCCCAATCAATTGGCAAGAGTAATAATTTATCGATTTCCCTTGGAGTTCTTTATTAGGCTTGGAAAATATTCTTCGATATTGATTTCATCATAATCTTCAACTATTTTGTGTACATGAGGAAGAAGGTGTGGCTTTTTTGAAGAATTTATTGCAATGCAATGCATTCCTGCCGCGATTGCTGATAATGATCCACAGAGTGAATCTTCAAATGCGATGCAAGTTTTGGGATCTACTCCAAGTTTTTTTGCTGCATATAAATATATATCGGGTTCTGGTTTCGATCTGTGCTGTTTTTCAATAATCCCATAGATGTGGGTATCAAAAAAAGCGTGGAGGCCAGTTTTTTGTGCAATAATCTGTAGATCTCCATCCTCCGCATTTGTTGCTATGGCTGTTGGGATACCAATTTTTTTAATTTCTCCGTGAAATCTTTCAAATCCTTTGATAAAATTTATTTTTTTTTCACTAAAAAGGGCTCTCGCAATAGTCTTTAGTTCTGCTCTTAATTCATCCGTTGATTCCATAAGGCCAAATTTTTCCTTCACCCTTTTACATACCTCTTGCATACCGTGTCCATGAAGGGCAAGGCGTAGTTCTTCGTATTCCTGACTTTTGTAATCGACATCCTTCCCATTTTTCATTAAAAATTTATTATTGGCTTCCTGCCATACGGACTCTGTGTCAATTATTGTGCCATCCATATCAAAAACAATTGCGTTATACTTTCTCATCTGATCTATTACCTCAGATTTCATTTTTTATGTTTATCGTGTATAATATCAAAAATGAATTTTCAACACCATAGTGAAGACAAAAAGCTTTTTTTCTTTTAATAGTTATTTTTTGCAAATAGTAATTTTTCTGTGCATGTATTTTTCATCAAAAATACCTCTTTTGACGCTCTATGGTAGTGCAAAAGCGCTCTCTCTTTTTGTTATTATTTTCCCCATTTTTGGTTCATCTTTTCTTTCATCCGCGATCTTGTATCTAATTTTTACTTTCAAATCATTTTTTTTTGGTGTTTTTCGAATACCAACGATTCTCACATTTCTGTATCAGTGTTTTGTAGATCGTCGATCTCCCCCGGCAATCTTTCTTTTCAGCGGTAACATTTTCATTTTGGGTTCATTATTTTTTCTTTTTTTTATCGGTGTAAAGGGAATAATATACACGCTGCCGTGGTTTCTGATGGGCTGTATAAATTTTATTTTCTTACGATTTAGGGTTTTTTCTCTAAAAAAAAGAATAATGTTAAGCGCTTTTAATCTTACTTGGATTAATCATATGATCGGCACCTGTGTATACATAGTAATGGGGATGGGATTGGAGGCAAAGGGATATCAGGCAATTTTTTTACAAGTTTTGGCAGAAAGGTTTGTAATTACTTTTTTTGCGGCGATGATCTTTTGGAGCTTTTATTCTTTTGCTTCTTCTTCAAAGCTATATCAATTTTTTCATCATATTCCATATAAACGATGAAAGACCCATTCCCCGCTACGGTTGTTTTTGTTGTTTTTCTTACCATTTTTTTTCCTCTTTCTTTTCTTTTTAATGAAATAAACAGAAGTATTTTTAGTGGAATTATAGTTTCAGAGAATGAAAATTTTTTCTTTCGTCATCCCCATCTCGCCTTTGTGGTAAATGGTAATGAAATTTGGTCGCAGAAGCACAGTATTTCGGTGAAAGACACTTATTATCGTTCTGCGGAAAGACTTTTTGAATGTATTCAAGTTGGACTGGAGTCCAAGGTGCAACGAATTACCATTTCATTTATGCCCGCAGAAAAATTGTTGTCTTTGAGTGCTGGAAAGGTTATCTCCATTGTTGATGGTATAATTTCATATTTTGAAACCAAAAGACAGTGGTTGATTGATAATAGAATTTCAATTCGATTTATTGGTATTCCCGATTTATTACCTGTCGAAATCAGATCGCGTATGCAAATTTTATATAATGAGAGAGATTCTCTACCAACGATTATTGTTACTATATCACTCTGTTATGATCCAGTTAAAGATGTAATGCAGATTGTAAAAAATTTTGAAAAAAATGAACGTGATTCAGTTTTTGTAAAAAAAGCATTCTTTGATGCACTGCACCAAAGTGACATTCCCCCTATTGATATCGTAATTTGTACCGGAAGAACAAACTCTCTTTTGGGGGTTCTTCCCCTGCAAACAATGTATTCAGAGATAATTTTTTTAAATTGTTTGTGGCCTGATGTTAAAATGAGAATAGTGCAAAATATTATTAAAAATTTTAGAATTTACTCAATTAACCCATAGGTAAAGGTGAATAAAATGAAGGTAGAGAATAAAGATGGTATCGATGCTATTATGCATCTTTCAAAAATTGCAAAAATAAGGATAGATACTGATTCGGCAAAATTTTTATACAAGGCTCTTGGCGATGTGCTTGATTATGCGAATCGTCTTTCCGCTTACAAAAATTTTTCTTCTGTTGATGGGTATAATGATTCAATGGCAGTAAGGGAAGATTTTTTTCTCTTTTCCTCTGATCTTTCTCTGATAATTTCAAATGCTCCTGTAGAGGAATCTGGTTACTTTGTTATTCCCGCTGCGATAGTTCGAGAAAATAAATAGGGGAAAAGATGTCAAATTCTATTCAATTTTTATCTATCAAAGAGCTTGCTGAAATGATGAAGCAAAAAAAAATTTCATCTATTGAATTATTTAAAGAAGTTATAAATAATGCGAAAACAAAAAACAAATCATTCAATTTTGCCATAGAAATTTTTGATAATTTGGAAAAAATTTCTGCAAATGTTTTACAGGAAAAAAAATCCCAATCTATTTTGCAAAGTATTCCCTATCTTCCAAAGGATGTAATAGCGCAGTCTGGAGAAAGGCTCTCCTGCGCATCAAAGATTCTTTCAAATTTTGTTTCCCCATACGATGCCACTGTAATAACGAGATTAAAAAAATCAGGTGCTATTTCTATTGGAAGAGGAAACTGCGATGAATTTGCGATGGGGTCTACGGGTGAAACATCTCACTATGGTTCATCAAAAAATCCATGGGATTGTATACGATCTCCCGGGGGAAGCAGTAGCGGCCCTGCCGTTGCCGTTGCAGCTGGGGTGGTTCCATTTTCTCTTGGAAGTGAAACTGGTGGTTCAGTGCGATTGCCCGCTGTTTGGTGCGGATTAACTGGTTTAAAACCAACCTATGGGGCTATTTCTCGGTACGGATTGGTGGCATATGCTTCTTCTTTTGATCAGGTCGGAATTTTTGCGCATTCCGCTTCGGATATAGCAATCGTTTTTTCTGAAATTGCCGGTGAGGATGCTTCTGATAGTACCACCCTTGCCCATTCATGGGATAATGATTTTGCTAATTATGCTTCCTACGATGACGAAAATATAAAAAAAATAAGAATAGGTATTGTAAAAAATGCGTTCTATGCAGATGGAATGAAGGAAAATATGCAGTCAGTCCTCTTGGATGCATTGCGGGTATATGAGGCTGCAGGAGTAAAAATTGAATATGTCGATATTCCTTCGATGAATATGGGCGCAGCGGTATATTTTGTGATGAGTCGAAGTGAGGCTGCCTCGAATCTTTCAAGGTATGATGGGGTGCGTTATGGGTACCGATCTAAAGAATATGATGATTTAGATTCTATGTATCGGAATACCCGTTCTGAAGGCTTTGGAAAAACAGTTCAGGATAGAATTTTTTTGGGAAATTATCTTCTCTTAGAGGAGCATTCCAAAAATTATTTTAAGAATGCAATAGAGGTTCGTGAGTCTATGAAAAAAGAATTTTTTGAAGCGCTGTCTTCTTATGATGCTCTTTTTTTACCCGTCTCCGCGACCCCAGCGACAAAATTTGGCGAATTTGACAGTGATCCGCTTGCACTTGGACTGTTAGATTATTTTACTTGTCCAGCAAATATTACTGGATTGCCGGCAATTTCGCTCCCCTGTGGTTATATTAATAATTTACCTGTTGGATTTCAGTTAATGGGTGGATTATGCGGAGAAAAAAAAATTATAGCATTAGCAGATTGGTTTCAGCAAAAAACATTTTTTCATAAAGAATATCCTAAGCTTTTATTGTAAAATTGATTAAAATTATTATCTTTTTTTGCTAATTATTGGCAAAAAACTTTTCTAGGTATTGAAAAATTTAAAAATAGAGTGTACTCTTACTGAGTAATTTTTTTTTGTTTTTATTGGAAAAAAATTCTATGGATCATAATTTTTTTAGTTTCGTAAATAGAAGAATTTTTTTTATTCTTTCCTTTTTCCTCTTTCATGACTTTGTCGCGAAGGGATTATCTTTACATCCCGGCCTCGCATTTTTTAGTGGTCGAAACATTGTCCCAGAACCTTTTTGGAAGAGTGCTGCAAGGGGTATCTTAAACATTTTACCGATTCATAATGGAGTTTTTCTATGGGCATCATTATTGTATGGGCTGCCGCTTGGGGTTAGTATTTTAAAAGAGGTTTCAGGTCGAAGGATGTTAAAAGGATTGGAAAAATATCAGCAAGAAATGAAAAAGTTTAAAAAAGAGATTGCTAAAAATAAAGATGCCATTCGTCTTAATTTTAGCAGAGAAGGTTATAGTGTGGGGCTTTTTAATTTGGCTCAAGGGAAAGAATTCAATTCTTCATCTGCATCAATTTTTGATGAAGGTTCTGAGCCAGAGGGTATATTAAAATTTTTGCAGGACGATCCCTTTGGAAAGGGCTTTAAGAACTGGTGGGAGAAAAATATAAAGTGTCTTTTGAACTATGAATTAACTTGTAAGCGTTTTAGTGAACAAATTCAAGATTTATTTGAGGATTACAATGTAGCAGAGAGGAGAAAAGCATATTTAAAAAGAAAATTAACTGTGCCCCAGGGTGATAATGGTAACGCAGCAAAAGAGTTTTTTGAAAGAAATTTTCAACAAAATATCGATAAAAAGAATGCAGGGGAGAAGCTGGTGGAATATGCGCGGGATTCTGTTGTTGATAAATACAGTGATATTAATGATAAATTGATAGAACAGACTATTGTTGTTAGACGAGATTTTAATCCTGCGGGAAAAAAAAAATTACAGTGTCTTTTTAAGATCGATCAAAAAGAGATTGAGCAATTTGAATGCGCACTTTGGCTCGCGGAAAATGAAAATAATGCAGCTGAATGTTTGCAACATTTTTTCAAAGATTTTTTTACCGAGCTTCCTTCTTGGGAAAAGGGTAAATTTTTGAGTAATTTGTTTCGCGTTTTTTCATTAAAAAATTTTATTAAGATCCCTTTTGGCAACGTATTTGATGCGTTTTTAAAAAAAAACTCGCTCTATTTTACCGCAATAAATTCGAAAAAAAATGAAATACGGCTGCTAGAAGGTAATTCTTCAAAAATAGAGGCGCGAAAAATAGACGCGAGGGACAAATTGTTGTCTTTTTCAAAGAACGCTCCTTTAGGGTATGTTGAGAAGAAAATAACAGAAAGTCGGCAGATGCTAAGTAACTTACGACATTTGGCCTTGCATGGTAAAAATTTTTTCTTTGTTAATTATGATAAAAATCAAGGAGAATTTTTAAAAGAAATAATCACAGGAGAGCGTGCTATTGCACCATTTCATGGCCTAGAGCTTTTGCCGTTAAAAAATGTTGATGCGAAAACAGAAAAAAATGTTGCGGAAAAAAGAGAAAATTTTTTTTCATCCGCCGATGCAAAAGGGTTCAATATTGATCATGATATAGTTTGCTCCCGTTATGGATTAAATGATGAGTATAAAGTAAAAAAGGGGCAAGAAGGCGATCTACAAGGAGTGGAATTGCAACAAATCCAAGGGGAAAAACAAGTGGAGGATAAAAACTTTTCAGTAGTTTCTTATTCTACAATTTTAAGAGAAATGATGCCTGGTGATAATTCTTCAGGTAATGAGGATGACCTATTTTCTATTTTTTCAGCGCCGTCGAAAGATAAAAATGATAAAAACAGATTTCTTAATCAGTTGACTTTGGCGCCATATCTTTTTGAAAAATTTTTTACTTCTTTTACATCCTTAGGTTCTAAAGAGCTTCCTCCATATTTGTTATTTTTTGCAAAAAATTATTATCAAAATGAATTAATGAAAATGCAAGAAAATAATAATAAACAACAAATGCAACAAAAAGTTAATAATGAACAACAAATGCAATTGAAAGTTAATGACCAAAAAGAGAAGATTATTGCAGACTTGGAAAAGAAAATTGGTTTTTATCAAAGCAAAATTAATGCGTTAAATGCACCACAGCAAGCACAGCAGCAGGAGCAGGATAAGGATATTAAGCAGAAAAAAAAAATTGGTGACTCTGCTGACCAGTGCAGCGAGAATATTTATAAAGGGTTTCAATTAATAATGAATTATGTGCAGTTGTTAAAAAAGAGCGATTCTCAAGATGCCAACCAGGTGAAAATAGCATTAGATAAGGCTAAAGAAGCATTAAATGATTTTTATGCGGAAAATAATAAAGGTGATTGGGAGGAGCTCGGTTCTTTTACCCCCTTTAATCATCCTGATTGGTTGACAAACTTTTTTGGAGATGACGGTCTTGAAATTGGTCCGGAGCGATGCAATAAAAATATTTTTGATCTATCAACCTCACCCTCGACTTTTGCCTCTATTCGTTTGAAGTCGGAACTGACTCATAATAATTTTGAGTTCCTTTCTTATCAAGCTTCTTTGCCAGGGCTTTCTCAGGAAGATCGGTTGATTATGGATAGGGAGAACAAAGCATTCGATATATTAAAAAAATCAAGAGAATACGCTCGACAAAGAAATATTGCTTGTCAAACTTTTTGGGGCAAAATTTCGCATTATCTGTGGCGGGGTGATAAAAAGTTGGCAAGATCGATTTCTTCATATGAAAAATTACAAAAAAATCCCTTCTATCAACCTTTGCCATTTGAATGCGGTGAATATTATTATCATTGTGCAAAGTCAGATAGTCGCTGTCAGATGATTCGAGCGCAGTCTGATTGGTATAAAAAGATGAAAGAAAACAAAGCAACAATTGTTGAATTCAGGACAGTTATGCTTAAGCAGGTTGGAAAATTTGGTGATGACGATAATCAAGAAACATTTTTTAACAGGGTTAATAATAATATACCTCTATGCATCGATCCTAATGGTCAAGAGGGGAAGATCGAATATGCGCTAGTAAAACAACATGGTGGTCCAATAAAAATTTTAGATAAGGTGCAGAGATATTGTTGTGCGAAAGATTATTTTGATAATGCTAGCAAAAATGATCAGATGAAATTAAAGGTGAAGCTTGAATATCTCTTAAATAAGAATACGGGTACCGAGGAAAATCTTGTAAATAATGGTGGTGTTGCAGAGGAAGAGTTGTCCTCTTTGCGTATTGCGAAAGACCTTTTGAAAGAGCCAGATACGCTGAAAAAAAAGGATAAGAAGAAGGATGAGAAGGATTATTTAGAAAAACGAGAAGATGCTTTGTACGATGCTGGAGCGCTAGCGAAATTTTTATTGGATATAGAGCAAAAGATGATGATTCCGCGTATGAATCCTTCTCAAAGGAAGCAGGTAGAGGCTCTGAAGAAGTTTGTTGATATTTTTATGGGAAAACGACAAGCACTGAGGCATGATTTTGAGGTTGCGCTCAAAGCGTTAGACGAGAACTTACAAAAGCTTAAAGAAAAAGAAAAAGCGACCATTTATGCCACTTTATCGAAGAAATTGTTTAAAAAACCACTTCTCGAAGTAAAACTAAACTACCTTTTCTCATCGGTTGAGGATTTTATAGATTTAGAAGAGAATATGGAAAATAAAAAATAGGATGGACAATTTTGGTTAGGTTCATTGATTGTAGGTGTATCAATAAATCAGTAGTTGAAGACTTGATAAATTACTAAAGATCGGCGGGGCGGGTAAATACAGGTTATTTGTATGATCGCTACTTCGATTCATTGGTTTGTTACATTTTTTGTGATCTTTAAATTGTTCTTATCCTGCGGTATAATGACTGCAGAATAGATAAATTTTTAAAAAAGGAATTTTTGTGATTCAGATCGAGGAATTTTATCCCGAACGTGTACGAAATTTTTCCGTTATTGCGCATATTGATCATGGAAAATCAACGCTCTGTGATCGGCTCCTAGAAGCTACTGGTACTGTTTCTAAAAGAGTACTTTGTGCACAATTCCTTGATAAATTACAGGTTGAAAGGGAACGTGGTATTACGGTAAAAGCACAGAGTTCGAGTATGATTTACTCTCATAATGGGGAAAAATATTTGCTTAATCTTATTGATACCCCTGGTCATGTTGATTTTAATTATGAGGTATCACGATCTCTTGCTGCATGTCAAGGAGCATTGCTTTTGGTAGATGCAACGCAAGGGGTTCAAGCCCAAACTATTGCAAATTTTTATCTTGCTTTTTCGCAAAATATCGTTATTATTCCAGTTATTAATAAGATTGATGTTACAAGCGCGCAACCGGAAGAGGTGGCGAAAGAGATTGAAACGCTCTTTGATTTTAAACGGGAAGAGATGCTTTTTGCGTCGGGGAAAACGGGAATCGGTATTGATGGCCTTCTTAAGGAGATAATCGAAAGGATACCTGCTCCAAAATCAGATAGGGCTATTCCATTTAAAGCGCTTCTTTTTGATTCATGGTTTGATGAATACAAGGGAGTTATACTGCTTGTCGCGGTGAAGGATGGTCTAGTAAAGAAGGGGGATCTCCTTTTTTTTCATTCAACTGGACAGGAATACGAGGTTCTTGAAATTGGTATTCTTTTCCCGGATCAAAAAGAGACAGGAATGCTCTATGCGGGACAGGTTGGTTATATTATCACAGGGATGAAAACTGTTCGTGATTCACATATCGGGGATACTATATCCTTTAAAAAAAAATCGGTGATTCCATTCCCTGGGTTCAAGTCGCCAAAGCCGATGGTTTTTGCGGGAATTTTTCCGGTGGATAATAATGAATTTGAACCGCTAAAGGATGCGATTGAAAAGCTTACTTTAAATGATTCGAGTGTTACAGTTGAAAAAACTTCTTCAAATGCGCTTGGGCTAGGATTTCGATGCGGATTTTTGGGATTACTTCATATGGAGGTTTTTCAACAGAGGCTTGAGCAGGAATATCATGTAGCTGCAATAGCGACCGCGCCCAATGTTTTGTATAAGGCATTATTAAAAAATGGGAAGGAGGTATTCATAGATAATCCTATTAATTTTCCAGATCCAACACAGATTGAAGCAGTTTTTGAACCGATGATAAAGGCAACAATACTTCTTCAAAAGGAGCACATTGGACCAGTTATCGATCTTTGTCAAAAAAAGCGTGGAGTACAGATTGAATTTAATTTTATCGGTGATAAAAGAGTTATGTTAATTTATTCTCTCCCTTTGAATGAAGTTGCTGTTGATTTTTATGATTCGCTCAAATCAATTTCCTCTGGATATGCAAGTTTGGATTATGAGGAAGCCGGGTATCAGGAAGGTGATTTGGTGAAAATGGATATTCTGATAAATGGGAAGGCTGTCGATGCGCTTTCGATTATATTACATTCTGAAAATGCGCAGTATATAGGAAGATCGCTTGTTGAATCATTAAAAGAAGAGATTTCTAAGCAAATGTTTGAGGTCGTGATACAGGCTGCGATCGGAGCTAAAATTATTGCAAGATCAACTATATCTGCCTTTAAAAAGGATGTTACTGCTCACTGTTATGGGGGGGACAAAACAAGAAAACAGAAATTGTTAAAGAAGCAGATTGAAGGGAAAAAGTTGATGAAGCGCGTAGGAAATGTAGAAATTCCTCAAAAGGCATTTTTGGTAATATTAAAACATAGGAAAGAAAGTTAAAATTACCATCTTGATTGGTTTCGATAGAGTAGTAAAAACATTTTTTCATCTTTATAAAATGATATAAAAAGTAATAAAATCTCTTTGTTTATAGATATTTTTTAAACTTAAATATAAAAAACTTGCAAATAAAAGATCTTTTGATAAATTATCAATTAATAATATATTTTTAAGATATATTTAAGAGGTTGTTTATGAAAAATTCTATTAAATTAATAATAATTACGTTGTTTTTTGTCTTCTTTACAGCATTTCATCCTATGGAAATCACTGTCAATGTCAATATGGAAATCGCTGCTAATAATGATTTTAATCCTAGTTCTATCAATCTTAACAATTTTGGCGGAAAAGAAGGGATAAAAAAATTGCTTCAAAATAGTGCTGTTTTTCAATATAAAAAAGAGCTTTTTAATCCTTTTTATTCATTATTAGAGGTATTTGTTAACGAGATTGGAAAAAATTTTGTATCAATCGCTAGGAAGATTTCTTTTATTAATAAACTGAAAAATATAGGTATTCCAGAAGTTTTTTATCTTTTGATGACAGGTGATCTCACGCCAATGCAAAACGAAATGTATCAAAAAATGCAAGATGGGATGTTGACTCTTTTAACAGCAGCGGTGAATGATGGCAGAATAACAGAAGAACAAAAAAGCGATATGTTATCGTATGATAAATTTCATTTTTATAAAAAACTTTCTGATATATGGGAAAATGTATCTAGAGAATCAGCTAAAGCTGCATTTGATTATTTGAAATCTAGCATGGAGGCAAAAAGTAGCCAGCAAAATGAGGAAAATAAAACAGTGACAGAGAATGTTACACCACATCAGTTTGAGTTTTTTAAAAAAAATAAGAATCATTTTTTACCCTTGATTCATTTTATCTTTTCTACAGATCCAAACGTTATAGATAGCTTTTTACAAAATATTGTTAATTTGTACATTGAACAAAATTTAAAGCATCCTCCTAAAAAAATGATAGAAATGGATTGTGGGCGAAACATTTTTGATGTGACAGCACCTGCCATGGTAAAGGATTATATGATTGTAATAAATGTTTTAACTCCAAATTTTAATTTTGATAAAGACGGGGAAAGATTTTTTGTTTTTAATAGAATCTGTAGTGATCTTGGTCAACTAATTTTACCTCTTTGTCAAGAAAAAAAAGGAGATCAAAGGAAAGAACTTTTTCGCTTAATCTGTTTCGGTGATGGAGGAAAAAATAAGGAATATAACCAAAAATTTGATAATGAAAAATTTTCTCTTTTGAATTATTCTTTAGGAAAGTTTTTTTATGAAAAAGGTAGTAAGGAATCTGAGATAAATCCTGTTGATCTTTACAAAATCGCTTTTCAAAATAAAGAACCATATTATATTTCAATACTTCAATTTGCAAATTCTTTGAAGGGGACGGTTGATCCTTCTAATGTACGATGTTTATTCATTTTTAGTAAAATTGCTGATGTACTGATAAAATCTGGTGGGTATAGTGATGAAAATTTTAATAATCCTTACATTAGTGTTTTTCTTAAATCAGAATTTTTGAAAAGTGAGTTAAAAAAATTGTTGGCCTATAAGGTTAGTGGCTATGACCAATATTATCAAAATGTAGGACCATTAATAGAGACAACTATGTTAGAAAAGATCAATCAATATGAAAAAATAATAATAGAGACAGAAGCTAGGAATCCTAATTTTAAAGATAATATGCAATATAATAATAACCTAGAGAAGGTCCTTCAGGCAGTTCTTCCCGATCAAATAAAATTAGGTCAGGAGTCATTTTTAGGAAAATTTCCGATTTTCTCTGATACACTGCTGCTTGAAAAAAAGGAGGGAGGTAATAAAGGAAAAATTGTAGTCCCAGAGGATTTTATTTATTCCTGTAAAAAAATCCTTTTTTCAGCATTATCTGGTGGGGGGGTAGATGCAAAGGGTAAACTTTATCAAATAGAAAGGGTATTGGATATACTTGCTTGGTCTATGGCGGGTAAGATTTTTTTTGGTGATCAGAATCAAAATAAAAAGGGAATGGAAACAATAGTAGATTTAGTAAATTTTTTTCTTTCAGAACAGACTCTGAACTTTTTATTAACAGATCATTTAAAAGGGGTATTACAAAAATTACAAAATTTAGAAAAAAATAAGAGTAAGAAACCTACTAATAAGAATACAAAAAAATCTTTTTATGAAATTGATACTGCTGCGCAACAAAATTTTTTAAAATTTAATGAAAATTGTACAAGCTTCTCTACTCTATTCTTTTCCGGTTTTCATCTCGATTCTTCTCTCCTTTTCTCCAAAAATATTTCTAGTTGTGATTTCTGTACTCAAATAGGAAAAAATATATATCAAAGAATCGGCGAAATTAATTCTAATGAATTAAAAAATGAATTAAAAAATGACATTGTGATGCAAGAGGGGCTTATTGAAGTGATCAAAGGACTTCCTCATGAAAAAATTCATCAAATGACTCGCTTATTCGAATCTGGTAGATGGTATCAAACAAGTTTAACAATCATTTTAAGCAGTCGGGTGCTTATACAAAAAGTTGCTCCATCCCTTCAAGAAATGAATATTGAAAAAATAAGAGAAATATATGCAGATTATATATTGAGCAAAACTGAAGATAGTATTGCAAAAGTTGTGTTTATGGTTAAAAACACAGTTCCGCATGAGTTTGATATAAAAAAATAAAATAATATTTTTCAACAGAGATTGTTCTTTGTGAATAATAGTTAGTTATTACTGATAAATTTTTGATAAAAAACTAAATTTTTGCGAAGTAAAACTTGTTCATATAGGCTGTGTAATGGAGGAGAGAGTGGGATTCGAACCCACGATACCGATTCCTCGATATAACGGTTTTCAAGACCGTCGCTTTAGACCACTCAGCCATCTCTCCAAAAAAGTATGCAAGTTCTAATCGTTATGGTACCATACTAATAATATTACATATTGTAGCTTTTTTGAAGAAAAATACATGATATACGGTTTTCTTGTTTTTTTACTTTGTTGTGTTGGTATTTTCCTCTCTTTCATTGTTCTTATGCAGAATGGGCAGGGTGGATTTTTAACTGGTCAGGGTGGCAGTGATGCGAGTATGGTCTTTGGTGGTGATGCTGGTTCTGTTATTCTAAAAAAGATCACGTGGTATCTTGGGTTTATCCTTATTTTTGGAGTATTTGCCCTTGCATTGTACAAAAATAGTATTTCTCAAAAAAGCTCTTTGTATACTGTGCATAAGGGTGTCGGGCCGGCAAAAAATACTGCTTTGATCACCGAAAAAAAGGATTTGGGTAAAGAGGATTTTGCCGATGCAACTTCTGGTAATTCGACTAAAAAATCTGTTGTTGAGGTTCATTGACGCTATTGGATTGCAGACCCTTCGGGTAGTGCATTTTTTTGGTGACTTTTTTATTTTTTCATTTAGGTTATTCCTTTATTTTTTAAAAAAATCTTTACATAAGAGACAATTGCTCTTGCAAATGTACCTTGTAAGTATTGATTCGCTAAGTATTATAATATTGACTGGAATTTTCACTGGTTTGGCACTGGCTTTGCAATCTTATATTGGATTTATTCGTGTCCACGCAGAACAATTTACAGGATTAGTAGCAACGATGGGTATTGTTCGAGAATTGGGTCCGGTTCTCACCGGGATATTGGTGAGTGCTAAGACGGGTTCTGCGATTGCAGCAGAGGTCGCAACAATGAAAATTACAGAACAAATTGATGCGTTAAAGACATTGCGGGTAAATCCATTTGTTTACTTATTGGTTCCCAGGGTTGTTGCAACTACAGTGATGCTCCCCTTTGTTACTATATTTACTGTTTTATTTGGGATATGGGCAAGTTATTTATTGTGTGTTCATGGACTTGGTATTAATGCGCAGGCATATATTTCAATTATTAGGGAATACCTTAGAATGAGTGATATAACCGGTGGCGTATTAAAGTCAGTCGTATTTGGATACATTGTAGGAAGCACTGGGGTCTACTGTGGATATCATTCGGGCGAAGGAGCAAGAGGAGTTGGTGACGCGACAACATCCGCGGTGGTCATAAGTTCTGTGATGGTGCTTGTTAGTAATTATTTATTGAGTTCCCTTTTTTATAGCAGTGGTATCTCATGATAGAACTTAACGATGTACGAAAAATTTTTCCTGGAAGTGCACGGTATATCACCGATGGGGTTTCTTTTTTTGTTCCCGAAGGGAAATCGCTCTGTCTTTTAGGGGTATCGGGAGAGGGGAAATCTGTTCTTTTAAAACAGATTGCAGGTTTATTAAATCCAACGAGTGGATCAATAATTATTGATGGTGAAGATATTCTTTTTAGCAAAAAGAATGAGAATAGCGAAATATCTGGTATCTGTGGATATGTGTTTCAATTTGCTGCTTTGATTGATTCGCTTACGATATATGAAAATATTGCGCTTCCACTTCTTGGTGCAACGAATCAAAGGGTAACCCCCGAGATGCATGCAAAAATTCTTTCTGTTTTTGAGCAGGTGAACCTTGTATATTCTGATGTAGGGATGAAATATCCCTCTGAAATATCTGGAGGGATGAAGAAACGGGTAGGTATCGCCCGTGCAATAATCCCTGATCCAAAGATACTTTTATATGATGAACCAACAAGTGGCCTTGATCCTATCAATACCACTATTATCCACAAATTAATACGGCAGATGCAAATAGAAAAAAATATTACTTCAGTCATTGTTTCTCACGATAGGGATATCTTTAATTATGTTGATATCATCGCATTTCTTTACAGGGGAAGAATAGAATATATTGGAGATGCAAAAGGAATATGGAATTCGCAGGATCCCTTTATACAACAGTTTATCCATGGTTCTGAAAAGGGTCCCCTTACATAGTATGGATTTCTGTACATTTGAATCAAGTTTTACGCAGGGGATTAGACGTGGAATTATTCAAACTAACCATGGTGTAATCCGAACTCCAACCTTTGTTCCCGTTGCGACTAATGGTTGTATAAAAGGATGTGATTCACATCATCTTCGCCTTCTTGATATTGATCTTATTTTCTGTAATACCTATCATCTTCTCGTTCATCCTGGTGAGAAAGTCATAAAAAATGCCGGTGGCATTCATATTTTTATGGATAGGGATAAACCAATTATCACCGATTCTGGTGGATTTCAGATCTTTAGTCTTCTTTATGGAGGAGTAACTGAAGAGATTAAAAGTTCTGCAAAAAAAAGATCTCTTTCACAGGTGGTAAAGATTAGTGAGGAGGGGGTATTATTCTCCTCTTATCACGATGGTTCTCCTATTATGATAACTCCAGAATCAACAATAAAGGCACAAAAATTATTTGGGAGCGATATTGTGATACCTCTTGATGAACTTCTTCCATATCATACTGATCCAAAAAAACTGCATATTTCCTTTGAGCGAACTCATCGTTGGCAATTACGTTCCCTGCAAGAGCATAGAAAAAGTAATGATGGACAGATAATATATGGCGTAATTCATGGGGGTCTTGATCCAGAATTGCGAAAAAAAAGCTGTAAAATTCTTAGTGAAGCCGGTTTTGATGGATTTGCAATTGGTGGATCGCTTGGAAAATCTATGCAGGATGTAATTTCTGTTCTCAAATATTGCATTCCCCATTTGCCTCCTGAAAAGCCAAGACATCTTTTGGGTATTGCTGATATGGATACCTTATCCCATGCGGTAATGATGGGAATCGATTCATTCGACAGCGCTTATCCAACAAAGTGTGCACGACATGGGACTCTTTTTACGGAATCGGGAGAAAGAATAAAAATTTTACAGGGACGATGGAAGGATTTTCATCAACCAATTTCAAAGCATCCCTATCTGAATAGGTATACCTTTGCCTATCTTCATCATCTTTTTAAGGCTCATGAATTAACCGCATATACGATTGCTTCTATGTATAATATATTGGCTTTATCTGATTTTTGTAAAAAGATGACAAAGAATATTGGATTTTAAATATTTATTTTATTAATTTTCAATACTGTATTTTTTTAATAATAAAAATATTTGTAAAAAAATTTTATCCAAGGTGTACCACATCAATTCCAATTAATTCTAATTTTGATTCTTTTCTCCACTCATTTTTTACGACCTTTGCAGCAACATGATATAAACTATTTATATTGTTTGTAAATAAAGTATAGAGATTTGGTTGATTAAAAAAAATTACGGAAATATCGCTGTGATCAGATTGAATTGTGCATTTCACATGTGTATCTTTCAATAAATTAACTTTTTTGATGCGAACTTTTTCGATAAAAAAGAGTGGAACTGGATTATTTGTTCCAAAAGGTTCGAGTAAAAGAAGATTTTTCCAAAATTGTGAGTTAATCTCCTCTATGCATAAAACGCCATCTAAAATCATTTTTTTTTGTGTATCCTTCCCCGCACATTCGTCATGAATTGCATAAAGGAAATGTTTTTTAAAATTATCAATATTTTTTTTTTGTATTGATACTCCCGCGGCACCGGCATGGCCTCCAAATGCAACAACATATTCCTTGGGGACCGATGATAAACAGGTAAAAATATTACATTCAGGAATTGATCTGCAAGAACCTTTCAGTAATGGATCGTTTTTTCCATGTTGATCGCATTCATGTAGAATGCAAGATGGAAGCCAAAAAGTTTGGGTAACCCTAGCGGCGATGAGTCCTATTATACCGGCTGGAATATCCGGTCCACAGGCAACTATTCCAGGTTCATTCCGTTCTTCAAATTTATTTGATTGTAAAAATTTAATAATTTTTTGTGAATGTTCTCGTTCTAATCTTTTTCTCGATTCGTTAAGCATATACAATTTCTTTCCTACCCTTGCTAATTTTTCTTCATCGTTAGAGAGAAGAAAAAATACCGCTTCTCTTGGATCATCTAATCTTCCAAGGGCATTAAGTTGTGGGGTTATCGAGAAGGCAATGTCTGTTGAAGAGAGATAATCACTAGTGATACCTGCATTTTCCTTTAAAAATCTCATGCAGGGGCTTAACTGTTTTAGGGAAAAAAATTGTTGAAGAAGATATCGATTTTCATCAATCACCGGAACAAGATCCGCGATGGTCCCCAACATAAAAAGCTCGTAGGCCTTGGCGGGAATTTTCATACCATGTTTAGCATAGAGTATCTCCACTAGTTTAAATACCACGCCAACGCCGCATAATCCTTTAAATGGGTAGAGGCACTCCCTATGATGTGGATTAACGGTGCATACCTCGTTAAGAAAATCTTCCTCTTTTGGTGAGTGATGATCGGTGATGATGAGATCCATCTTTAACTCGAATGCTTTTCTAATTGCATCATTCGCATTTGTTCCATTATCAACAGTGATAAGAAGATCGTATCCTCCTTGTTTTGTACGTTCAACAATAGATTCAGAGAGTCCATATCCATCGGTTATTCTGTTTGGAAGATAAAAATTAACCTTTGCCTGTAATTGTTTTAATGTGTAAAAAAGGAGTGCTGTAGAGGTTATACCATCGACATCATAATCACCAAAGATAAGAATTTTTTCTCCTCTTTCGATCGCTTTTGAGATTCTTTCAATTGCATTTATGCCATTTCTTAAATTATTTCCTATGTATTTTCCCCCTCTACAGGATGGAAAAAGAAAATCGTATGCGGCCTCTTTTGTCGTGAACCCTCTATTATAAAGGATTGATGCGACTGATTGAGATAAATTTAATTCTTGTGCAAGATAAGCAATACTGGACTTTTTAGGTTGTAATACCTTCCAGCGATAGGAAACCCCTTGATAGTATGCCGAATGATCCGTCATTTTTGTAAAAAATCTTCGAGCAACTCAGAAAATGTCGGTCTGTGGCCTAAAAAGGCGGTAATTATTTCTTCATAAGGGTATATGGTACCACTTGATAAAAGGATATCAACATACAATTCCCCTTCCTCTCTAGAAAAATTATGTTTTTTCAAGTGTTTAAAGATTAATCGAGCATATGTTCGAGAAAAGAGGTAAGAGTAGTATTCAGGGCCATATCCAATTACATGTACCCATGAACATTCAAAGGGATGATCGATATATACGGAGGGATCAAAAAGCTGTATTTTTTTTGCCCATTTTTTTTTTATATCGATGCAACTGTCATTTTCTGTATAAAAATCAAGGAGTACCCCCGAGTGATACACCATTCCAGAAAAACTAATCCATTTACCAAATTTATATTTTTTAATTACTTTTTCTATTATTTCATCGGATATTCTTTCCCCTGTTTTTTTGTGTGGATCGCTCATCATTAAAATGAATCGTGGTTCTGATAAAAAAAATTCCATTAATTGTGAATATAGCTCCGCGACATCGTTGGGAGAATGCGCTCCCTGATGAAGATAATAAGGAGATTCTGTTTTTGTCGAAAATGAGAAGCCATGTCCCATTTCATGAAGTAAGGTTTGTATTTCTCCAAAACTCATATACGCATCATTATCGGCCCCCTTTTTTGGTGTAAAGCATGCGCATATAAGGGATACAGATCTTTGCTCCACCCCATCCTTTTTTCGTTGAAAATTGATCTGTTGAATACCGCCATGTTTTCTTTTATAATCGCGTGGATAAAGATCAAGTACAATATATCCCTTCATTTTTTTAGTTTCTTTGTCTCTAAACCCTGCGACATAAAGATCATCACTCCAGGCCCATTTAGCTCCTTTTGCCGACCAAAATACCAGCTCTATGCCAAAACAATCACGTGCAATTCTCTGTATTCCATGCATAACCTTTTTTGTGGGAAAAAAGCCATGTAAAAATTCTTCGTTGATATTGAACTCTTTTTCTTCATAGGTGGTCATGATGTAGGAAAGATCGTATTGATCTGGATTTTCTATGTTACAATTATTTTTTGCAAAATTTTTTAATACATTTATTTCATTTGCGGCATTATCCTTTACAGCTTCGGCAACCCCATCTAAAAGGATCGATACCGTGTCCGGTGTTTTTGCCATGGTATCGGCCTCGGTTAACATAAGTTCTGCACCATTCCTGAGAGAGAAAAGTTCTGCCATTTTCTGCAATACTGCGCGTGCAGTGGCAATATGGGTAAAATTATCCGGTGCAGCACGTTGAAGAAATTCGGTAAAAAATTTTTTTCTTGTTTCCTTATTTGAACAGTAGGACATTATAAGGCCGAGGGAGGTAACGTCTATCGTAACTGTATAGGTGTTATCATCATTCATTTTGAAAAGGAGTATCTGTTCATCATTAATACCTTCTAATTCATCACGAGAAAAATTGATAAATTTACAAAAATTGTTGATATTTTGTTGAAAATTGAGTTGTGCTTTTTCAAATTTTTCCTGTAATTCATATAATTCATCTCTTTTTTCATTATCAAGTCCAGCGCCGGAATAGTAAAAAATTTTAATGATCCGTTCTGCAAAATTAATGCAATGATCATCAGAGGGAAGAATTTTAATTAATTTTTTTTGACATTCAATAATTTTTTTGTATATGACGGGTGAAGTAAAAAAATCTCGGAGATTATCCTTTATCTTTAAAAGATACCCTACAACTTTATTTTTGTTATCAAGATTATTTCCATAGAGGAGATACGCATTAAGGCGCGATTCAAATTCTTCGATATTCCAAAGTGCTATATTTATCTGATTGAATACTCTACATGGATAATCAAAAAAATTTTCATTATCGGCAAAAACAGTGCTTAATTCTGTGCATATATCCGTTATTTTTTTTTCCCATAATTGAGCATCCTCTTCTTTAAAGTTATCATTTGATAGAAAGACGGTGGTGAGGTATTCATTTGCTTCCCGAATCTCATCCGGACTTACAATATCTGGTGAATTGCCAAGAAAGAAAGAGGCGAGGATACTTTGTAGAAGAAAGAAAGGGTTAAACATAGGTAAATGGCGAAAATAAGAGATAAATCAGTGGTGTAGTGTAATCTATTTTTAAAAAATTTTCTAATTTTAATAATCAAAAACGCTAAAATTTTTATTTTTTGAAATTTTGTGATTTTTTCATTACGGGAGTAGTAAATACAATCTCTTTTTTAAAAAAAATTCAGTCATAGCATCTTTCATTAAAAGAGCATAGCGTGAAAAAATGAGAGAAAAAATTTTTTTTAAAATTTAAGCTTATATAAACCATTTTTTGACAAGGGATCTTCATTTGAACCATTTTGTGGTAAGTGGTCCGTTTTTGTCTTGTTTTCATAAAAGCTACTTATTTTGTCGATAAAGTGTGTAAAATTTAATCCGATCTGATTATCATATGGAGGAAAAGCAAGCATTTTTGCCTTTTTAAAATTTTCATTGCCAAGATTTATGAAGAACTGGTTTGTTTTTATTTCTCCTTTACTCGATAAAATCCTAAACAAATTTTGTTCGTCCTCTTTTATTTGTTCGAGTGTACAAGGAACAATTTCATCCTTATAATTATCATCATCTTGATCTTTCTTTTCTTCAACCCCCATCACGTTTTTTTGATTTTGTTCAACCTCAATTTCTTCAACCTGTTCTACATTCCGCATGAGTGTATTTTCAAATACTATATCAATAAAATTTTTATGATCGTCTAATAAAGATTTTAATTTGTTTGTATTCTCGGCACCATTTACCGCGTTCTCCTTCTGCATGTTAAAAAAATTATCGCAATCAGGTTCTTTTTTTATATTCTTCATAACTTGTGCTGCTTCTTCTGCTTCTTCCAAATACTGATTTTCATTTATATTTAAAGCAGCTCTATTTTTTTCTGATTCAGTTATTTTTTCTTCGAGGGCTGCGATATTTTTTTTTATCACAGCAAGCTGCTCCTGTTCAGTTAGATCATAAAATTTTTTCACTCTTGAGTTTACCCGTTGATTATTCTTATTATGCATCTTCTTTGTAACCAAGTTTGCTTCTAATAATCGATAATTCTACATTATGTTGATCATTAATTAGGGTGAGAGAATTTCTTCTCTTACTACTATTATCGATAGCTGAATCGAAAGAATTAGTGAGTTTTTGAAGATCTTTTACTGAAGTGGATTGTTTTAGCTCTTGCTGGGGTACATCTTGAAAAGGAATCTCGTCGGCTATTTCTTCAGTTTTAATTTGGAGTTGTTCTTTCTCAGTAGAAGCAATCATTGATTGTGACAATAATTGATTTTTTCTCTCTTGCTCAGATTTTGCGTTTTTTGCCACTTGTTCAAGGTTAAGCCGTTTGATTTCTTCTAGCAATGTATCATGTAATAATTGTATTTTAGATAATCCTCCTGCTAGGAGGCCCATGATGCTTTTTTGTATCTGCAATTCAGTATCTCTAATTACTTTTAAAAACGCTCCCCGAGCATTTTGATCGGGTAAAGAAGGGAGGTAGGCGATAGCGAATTCATCTAGGCGATTTACATCATCATAATTACCATAAAAACCAATTGAACGGGACAACTCTGCTCCTTTAAAATCATAAGCTTTTAATTTTTCTGTTATTGTTGTTAAATCGCTAAAAATGTGTGAAAAAATTACCCTTGTTTGGTCGCGGTCGATTCTTATTTTTGAATAATGATAATACTCGGGTGCGAATTTAAGTTGTTCATTTTTTATCATGTTTTCCACACTTTCTGTATACATAGAAAGTGTATTCTTTTCATTGTAAATATTTTGTAATCTCTTTTCTAGATCCTGTAAAAGCTGTGCTTGTAAATTCTTTCCCCGGTAATTTTCTGAGTTTAAATTATTAAATTCAATATCTTTTTTTTCCTGAACAACCACCAGATCATCATCTTTTACAATTGCATCTTTAAAATCTTCTTTGCCGTCTTTCTCAACGGCTAATTCGTCGTTATTTTCTAAATTTTCGAATTTCGCTTCAAACTTTGCAAATTTCTCTGTAATTCCCTCCATAATAGCCTTTGCCTTGTCAGTGTCAACCATCTGTTGATACAAAAGCTTCCCTGAAGCCTCAGAGATTCCTAAAAATTTTTTCAGGCTCTCTAAATATTTTTCTTTTTCTTTAGCAAAACTTTTTTTACTTTCCTCTTTTTTGTAATCGAAAAATGCCTGTGCATCGAGTGTTAATCTTTCTGTAGTGCAATACAGAGCATTGAATCCCATTGTTGTCCAAAAAAATAATTGTACACCGGGGGATTTTATCACTAAAGTGAAAGGTCTTTTCAGTTTTTTTCCAGTCATTTTTGTAAAAGAACACAATCGCCCTGGTGTTCCTATTAGAGCGAGAGGGATATCAAAGCAAAAAAATCGCTGCGCTGTATGCAAGGTCCAATGGAAATTGTTGTTATCTTGTCTTGCTTTTTCTGCACTTGTTATGATGGTACTATATGAATTTTTTATTTTTTTTTGCAAAGCATTGTTATAGCGCAATGCCATTTCTATACTAGGATGAATAGTATCCTGATGGAGGGTATGAAGAAATTTTTTGGATAAAGATAGGTATTTTTTACCAAAAGATAGAAATTTAAAATATCCAGAAGCGCCTATATCGATACAATAGATTGATCCAGAAAAAAGTTTAAACGATTCCATAAATGAGGCAGAATTTTCGCAGATATTCCATACCCTTTCGCTTAAATTTTTTTTGTTGCTAGTCCAACGAAGAACGGCAGCCACTACCAGTGCGGCTGTAAGAAGGGAGGATATGTTGGTCTGTGGGTACGATCCAAAAGAACAAAAGATTGGAAAAATTATATTTTTTCCGATCCAAGAGGAAAAGTTGTTATAAATTTTGGCAGAGTATTTGAAGATTTCGCCTGTTTTTTTAGTGATCCCCCCTGCAATTAAAAGCATTTTTTCTAACGGGAAAAGACACATTTGTCCTAAAAATGCAAAAGGGGTTGGGAAAAACGCCTTATAAAGTAGATATACAGATTTATCAAAAGAACCGTCTGTAGTTGAGATACAATGATCTAAGAGAAGAGATGATTGCGAAAAATCAGCAAGTAACCTCTTTGCAAGCAAATTCTCCGCCTCCGCTGCTTCTTTTTCTTTCTGTATTTCTTGATTCTGTAGTGCTGATTTGGTTGAACTTGTTGCAATATCAGCAGGTAACTTCTGAGTCTGTGCCGATGCTTCTTTTCGCATGCTATATTCACCACTCACTATGTTTATTATATTTTTAGTAATAAATTTAATTATGAGTGTATCAAGCTCATATTTTGCATCACTTTTATTTAAATTGTCAAAAGCTTCTTCTTGATAATTTTTAGCGAAAGTAATTGATTTTTTATAGGTGAAATTTTTTTGGTTCTGCTGTTCCGCCGATACTTTTTCTATCAAAAGATTATATTCATTATACAATCTTTTTTCTAAATTTATTGTCTTCGTGTCTTTTTTTTGTTTCGTATGATTATTAATTACATCGCTAACCACCAGATTTATTTCTTTTGATGCTGTATTATTATTTGATTCTTTCGCCATTGATTGTGACGGTATTTCTATTTCCTTCTCCTCATTAACTTCCCATTGGGTTCCCAGTATACTTCTCAGCTTCGTATCAACGTTTTTATCGGATTTTGCAAACAAATTAAATCCCACATTCGCAACAATCCCTTTAATTTTGGGTATTTTATTTGTTCTTATTACATATAGCATCTCTTCAATGAACTGCAATCCTGTTGAAGTTGTTTGTAACAGAGTTGAAAAAAGATTGATCATGTGTCCAGGAAAGTTGATCACTGGAAAAAAAGAAATTTTGATTGTAGTAAAAATTATTTTTTTAACGATGTTCGATTGACCCACACCCGCATTAAGTTTAGTGATTATTGATTGTGGTGGAATATCTCCCCCCCCTAAAAAAGATCCAGCAATAATATGATCTATGGCTTGATTATCATTTTTCATTAAATAAAAATATCTTAAAAATGGGGAAACAATCTCTTGAAAAAAGGAAGCATGTTGATGAGGCAAAAATAATAAAAAGAGAGCCAATAGTAGTAAAAAATGATAATTTATTAATTTTTTTTTAATCATTTACCTTCCTTTTATTTATTCGCTGCCCAGGTTGTTACATAAGATGTTATTCCAAAAAACAAATTCCATGCTCCTATTATTCCAAGAGATCTTTTTATTGTTAAATTTTTTGCAATTTTTTTAAATCCCTTAAAATAAAATTTTCCAACCATACATGGTAATTGTATAGATTTTGTCAAGATTGACCATCCAGATGATGAGCAAAAATATATCAACGGATAATCATACGCTAAAGAAATATTCGGTGCAACGAATGACGGCATTGGAGAAATTAGGGAGTGCAGGATCCGTAGCGCGGATGCCTGGATATCATTGCCGATTATTAAAAATTGTTTGCTCATTTTACCACTACTAAATGGAGCAATTTTTTCATTATTGGTCCGCAGGTTTAAAATCCTATTTTTAATTTTTTCAAGTAAAGAATCCTTTTGATTAGTAATATAACGTAGACTACTTTTAATCTTCCCTCCCTGTTTTTGCAAAAATGAAAAAATAAATGCAAATTGTGTTGATTGGAAGGGTGGGATAAGAAAGACTGTGGGTATTTGTTGTAGAGAAGAGAGAAAAAAATGTAGAGGGGGAGTTTTTTTTGCATAATCAAAGATAGATTCTTTTCCTCCACATATGAGCACCATATCGATGACGGAAGCAGCACAGAAAAACATAACTATATTTCCTGTAGCGGAGGGAACCTTTCCTGGTAAAAATTCTTTCAACCAAGTAGCAACCCCCCCTGCTCTTTTTTTGATCAAAAGCGGAAATTGGTCGCTGTTTTTTATATATTTTTCAATTAACCAATGAGTGGTAGGGCGAAAAATTTTTTCTCTTATACCTACTGAGAGGGAACAAAATGACTCGAGAATTATCTTTGGTGGCATAAAAACCCCACATGTAAGAAAAGATTTTACACTTTCTTCAGCAATTTTTATTGTTCCGGGCAAAAAAGAATATAATGATCTGAAAAAAATCTGCTTTAACGGGCTTGAAAAACCGATAATATCCGGTGCGCCATGTTTTTGGCGCGGATTTATTGGAGAGATTAAAATAATTTTTTTATTTTTTTCATCTGTAGGGTCTGATGTAGGGTCTGAGGAATTTTGTATTTGAAAAAATTCATTGAAGTCATCCTTCTTTATTTGAACAAGGTTTATTTTTTTGTTAATAAAAATTTCCCCAAAAGGTTTGTTCAAAAGATATGGAGACTCCCCAAGCCATTGTTTAAATGTAACTGAAGGATTTATCTCTTTTAATTTGGTATTGATATAGTTATGTAATGCTTTTGATTTTTCTTGAAAATTTTTTTCCAAAAAAGACAAACGATCAAAAAAAGAGGTTGTTTTTTCTTTCAAATCTTTAATTTTATTTTCTTGCAAATCACAAGGATTCAAAAAAGCATAAAAGGAAAAGAATAATAAAAAGATGGAAGAAATTAATTTTTTTATCTGCATAATACGAAAAATTCTCTTGATATGTAATGTAATCATAATAATAATTCTATGCAAATGAATTTTTCTTTAGTGTAAAAATTTTTGTATATAAAGAATAACTTCTTCTTTTTTCATATGGGTGGTATCCAAAATTATACTGTCATAAGCTGCTTTCAGCGGATCAATTTTTCTTGTAAGATCTCGAATATCTCTTCTTTGAATGCTGTTTTGAGATGTCGAAAGACCCCTGGACTTTCCTCTTGTATACCGCTCTGTAATTGTTGCGGTGAGATAAAATTTGAGATTTGCTCCAGGAAATATAGTCACTCCGCAATCTCTTCCATCGGCTATTACAACGGGATATACTACACCCATTGATCGTTGAATTGTTGCTATTTTTGATCGCACATTTTTATATCCGCTTATCTCTGATGCAGCAAGAGCGATTAATTCTGAATGTAATTCCCGCGTTATATCGTTCATATCATATAAAATGCAGGGAGAATAATCTTTATTGGTATACAGAAGGGTAATTTTGTTAATCTCTTTTTCAACGATATTTTCCTTATCTAGAGGAATGTTTTTTTTTTTTAAAATATATGCGTATGCACGATATAAAAGTCCGCTATAAAGGTAAAAACCATTTAATTTTAATGATATTTCTTTTGCAATAGTTGATTTTCCGCTCGCCGCTGGGCCGTCAAAGGTGATGATCATAAAAATTTTGTCATGATAATTTCATAACAAAACGATATCACAAAATATAAAAGAGATAATAAAAAATGGTGTGCCCGGTAGGAGTTGAACCTACGACCTACGGATTAGAAATCCGTTGCTCTATCCAGCTGAGCTACGGGCACTTGCGATTGTTTCGCGAAATGTTGATTCTAGTAAAAATACTTCTTTTAAAATATTATCAAAAGATTCTGCAATCTCATCATTGTATTTTCCTTCTTCTTCGATCAAAGTGCATATTTGATTCTGTGTTGATCGTATAAAATCAAGCATCCATGAAAAAAAGTGATCATCTATTCGTATTTTTAAGAATTCCTCACTGTGATTACGGAAAGCGTATAATAAAATTGCCTCTTCTGCAACGGTATATCGTTGATATAAACTCTGTTGTAGCAAACGGAGTAAAAGTTCTCCCTTTCTTAAAATCTGCTTTGTTTCTCCATCTATTTCACTGCCAAGTTGTGAAAAAATTGAAAGTTCGTGATATTGCGCAATATTAAGTCGTAATGCCTTTGACAGTGTGTTAATTATTTGTGGTTGTGCGTTTCCCCCAACTCGCGATACTGATAATTCGATATTTATTGCAGGTTTTATCCCCCTATTAAAAAGGGTAGTATCAAAAAAAATTTGTCCATCGGTTATGGATATCACATTTGTAGGTATGTATGCGGTGACATCATTTTCCTGAAGTTTAATAATGGGAAGTGCAGTAATAGAGCCTCCGTGCAGAAAATTTCCCGCTCGCTCTAAAAGACGAGAATGAAGATAAAAAATATCGCCGGGATACGCTTCTCTGGCCGGAGGTCGTTTCATTAATAAACATAATTCACGGTATGAGATTGCTTGATTTGATAAATCGTCATAAATAATTAAAACATCCCGCTTCTTTGTGTGAGCAAAATATTCTGCAATAGCAGATCCAACATAGGGAGCAAGGTAATGATGGATGGCTGGTTTTCCTGCATCGGCTAATACGATTACGGTGTAATCTAGCGCACTTTCATTATGTAAAAGATGTGTTATTCTAGCGATTTCTTGTTGCGATATTCCAATCGCTACATAGATGCAAATAACCCCCCGATTTTTTTGATTTAATATTGTGGTAATAGCAAAAGAGGTTTTTCCGCTTCCTCGGTTACCAATAAGAAGCTGTCTTTGACCCTTTCCTATCGCGATTAATGAATCTACTGATATTATTCCTGTATAGAGAGGTTTTGTTACGGGGGCTCGTTCTATTATCCCCTTTGCTTCACTTTCCACCGGCATTAATTCGCTTTTTTCCGTTGGAATAATCGACTCTAACCCGTCGACGGGAACTCCTTGAATATCAATTACTCTTCCAAGTAATTTTTCATCTGCAGCTATTGAGTAAAGTTGTTTTGTTCTTTTAACTCCTTCTCCAATAACGATCATATCTTTCTGTAAAATAAAAGCAAAGACCAGTTCTTCATGAATATCAAAGACAAATCCGTTTGCGCCGCTATCAAAAAGAAGCTGTTCTCCGGCCATGACACCAAAAATTCCTGCGATTGTGCACATACCATCGCTGTATTCGACGACGATCCCCACATCCTGTTCTGTAATTATTGACTGCTCCTGAAGCAATGATTCGAATGAAGGATCTCCTCCATCAAATTTTATTGTGGTATTCATCGAATTTCTCCATTAAGAGATACTGTAAGTAGCGTGTTTTTTGTTCTTTGTAAGATTCCCTGTAGTGTGCATTCAACACGTGTATTAAAGTAATAAACCTGTATTCCCCATCGCATTTGTGGAATTTTACGGAAAAAGAAGATTGTTTTGGTTGGTGCAAATGGAGGGAGAAATGGCATCATTTCTGAATCAGAAAGGGATGATTTTTCTACAGCTGAATGTACGGTAATAAGCAAAATGCCATTTCGGTTTAAAAGATGAATAAGCATAGAATAACAATGCTGATAGGCCTTTCGATATAATTTTTTTTTAATTAATTTTTTTGCATATATTGTTGTTTCCGCGAATAGTATGAAAAAATCTTTATATAGCCAATATTTATCCTTAACGACTTTTTTGCACTCTGTGAACCATGCATCTATAAATTTTGTTGGAAATTCGAGAAAATATTTTTTGTAGTGTACAAGTATCGTTAAAAAGCGAAGAAATTGATCATTGTATTCACGGAAAATTTTATTTTTGTAAAAAAAATGGAGTTGCCACGGTTGAACTGCCATAATATTTCTCATTTCGATTCCCTTTCCTGAAGACGTTTTACATACTTTAGAAGTATTTTTGTTCCTTCTTCTGGAGAAATTGAATTGATTGAATTGAATATGCCCAGGTAAAAATTATTTTTTCGCGTTATCAACTCCCTTGTATTTTCAATGCTTTTCGCTATTTCTTCTCTTTTTTTATAAATGATCTTGTTCTTTTCATGGTTAATTTTAACTTTTTTTTTTGAATGTTCTATCCATAACAAAAAATTTTTTTCTGTATTATCATACAATGTTTTTAGTTTATCAATATTTTTTTCTTTTTCAGAGAGTATTTGTATCTGATCTGTTATCATTTCCTTGCTTTTAAATGATTGAAAAATTCTTTCGTTATTCATATTTTTGTTAAAAAGAATTATTCTTCTCCTTAGGAATAAGAAAAGAATTAGAAAAAAAAGTATATATTTTAGTAAATAAAGAGTCATGTTAATAAAAAAAAGTGTTTTCATTAGAAAATCCCCTTTTTAATCTGTTCAACGATCATGTTAAAAATTTTTTCACCATATTCGATATCTTTTGATCCAAATGCATCTATTTCTTTTTTTTTATCATCAAATTTTTTTGTTCTGTGAAATGAATCTTTTGATTCTTCTGTATTTTTTATTTTGTTATGATTTTTTACCAGTACAAAAAGCGACCTTTTATGGTTCTCTATCATCGTTTCCTTTTTTTCTATTTTTTTTTCGTAATCGATTACTATTTCATTTTTTACGCAAGTTCCTTCTCTTTTTTTTTTTAATAAAATGATACAGGTCGAAAAAAATCGTTCTTTGAATAATAAAGATTGTTATAGCTATGACAAAAAGATTAATGAAAATGGATGCAGAAAAATGTAACATGGTAACACGAAAAAAATAATAGACTTATTTTCCGTAGATTAATATGAGAGCAAGTATAAAGCAGTATATTGCAGAGGCTTCAACAAATATCATAGCTAAAAAAAATGCATTTCTTATTGCACTCTGTGTATTTGTATCTACTGTTTTTGAAAGGCTCTCGCATGCTGTTGCTCCAATATTCCCTTGTGCTTTTGCAACGCCAAGGGTGCCTATTCCCATCACAAAAGCTGCACCTGCATATTTTGAGATGGTTATTAAATAATCTACGTTGTCATTGATGACGGTGGCTGCTTGTTCCATGGTACTCCATAGATGATAAATTTATGTTATTATACTCGATTGTAGCAAAAAAATTTGTTATTGTGACAACAATTTTATTCCAAGCGGTATGTATATGCTCAAAATCCTCTTCTACGTCGATAATAAGAACAGTTTTCTTATTATTTTCTAATAACCATTCATCATGGTATTTATTGAGGAGATCAAGGTAATCAAGTTGTATCTCCGTTTCTTCCTCTCTTTTTCTTTTCTTTATCCGCTCATATGAGGTATTAGTAGAACAGCGAAGATAAAAAAACAGATCTGGCGTTTTGATAAATTCTATCATCCAATAGAACCACTCCTGGTACATTTTCCATTCCATATCAGATAGTGCCTTTCTCTGGTAGCATGCCTTTGCAAAGGTATAAAAATCAGCCATGACCGATCGTTCAGCAATAAAATTTTTTTTTGTTGGAGATGATGCGATAGTTTTGTGTAATTTTTTTATCCTTGAAAGAAATGCGTACTGCTGGAAAGAATATGCCCATCGAGGAGTGTCTTTATAAAAAGCATCGAGGAGGTTATGGCCGCCGACATCCTGCCATTCTTCATGTGGTTCTGGAATTATTGCAAACTCGGGAAAGGAGGAGAGAAATTTTTTTAAAAAAACCGATTTTCCTGCGCCTATGTTTCCCTCGACACTGACAAGAAATTGATGTTGATTATATGGATTGATGATCATAATGGTAATTTCCGATTCCAAAGATTATAGCACGCATAGATAATTTATGGTGCAGTATGAAATATATTTTCGAAATTAAGTATAGCTGATGTAATATTTACTTTAATATTCGATTTTTCTTTAAATGAATAATTTTTTTTTGATATTCTTTTATTGTTTATATTAACTAATAGTGAAATAAATGAAAAATTGTTGTAATAATAAGTAGATTGTAATTTTTTATCTTATTATTTTTCATAAAAAGTTACTCTCTTATTTCTTTTTTGTAATAAAATGAATACTTCCTATTACTATTGATTTTCATTGAATCTTTGTAAATTGTCTCTTTTTTTTATCCACCAGTCACGCGCAACTCTTTTTTTATCCTGTACCCATTCAACGGCCGCTTCTTTTTTTTGTTGTAGCCATACCTTTGATGGTTGCCGCCATTGGTTATCGGTTGCAAAGAGAAGTATGAAGGCTGTTGCGAGAGAGGTTAAAAATATGATTGGCAATAATTTTTTCATGATTTTTAATGGATGGTATATAAAGATCTCCTGGAGATTTTATCAAAAAATTTTTGTAAAAAACAAGAGTATTAACTTTTTTATCGTTTGCTTATTTATCTTTTTATTATACCCTGTAATTAATTTGAAAAAGTTCGGGCGATTGGCTCAGCGGTAGAGCATCAGTCTTACAAACTGGGGGTCGCAGGTTCGAACCCTGCATCGCCCACCATTAAATTTTATTGATTACGAAAAAATTTCATTAATAAAATTTCTTTATTCTCCCGTATTTTTCCGTTATTTCTGCAAAATTTCGTTCTTAGTTGATATTGAAAATTTCATATTTATGTTAATCTCAATAATTTCTTTCCTGTTTTTATCGTAATGATATATACCGTGGGGACAAAAAAACTTCAATTTCGATTCTTCCGACGATTTTTCCAAATACCCAGTTGTGCTCACGCAATATAGATTTTCTGGATCATAGTCAATAAATTCTTTACTTGAAGCTTTCTGATTATCTTTTATCATATCTATAACATAGTCTGTTGTAGCATTTTTGTTATCACGATCAAAAAATGAATTAATAGAAAAACTATCTGCGTTTAAGTTGTTTTTTTGTAACGTGAATAAAGCTTTATTTAAGTAGTGAAATATAACTTCTTCGTTATCGTCGGACAATTTTGTTGGAATGATTAAACGCTCAAAGCTAATTTCATTATTATTATTTCTCCCTAAGAAGTATAAATACTTGTCAAAACCTTGTATAAATTCATGATCTTCACCAGCTGCTGATTTTTGCACCGCTGAAAACTGAAGTATTATATCATAAAAATAATCGATAGAACTTCCTATAAGAAAAGGATTCATGTCTTCAAGTTCTTCTAGGGTAAAAGTATTATTTTTAATACGTGTTTTCATTTTTTTAACAAATGAATTGTTTTCGAATTGGGGATTTTGTAAATAGTCATGCCATTCTGTAAGTTTATATACATTGATTTCTAATGGTTTTTTGAATGAAACGGTTTTTTTTACGTATGAAGCTTTATTGATAGATTCAAAAAAATCATTTGGAATCACAATAGTTGCTAAATCTAAAATATTAAATTTATGTTCTCTATCTTTTGAAAGATCACGTGAAAAAAGAGCAGAAATTTTTTGTTTTTCAATTTCAAATTGTTTATAGCGTGATTTTTTGTAATAAAGCAGAAAAGCTCAGATTGATGCTGTTCCCCCTATAAAATAATAAATTTTTTTTTTGTTTTGAAAGAAAAATTCTTGGTTAAGAATGAGAA